>Ga0172372_10001527_pt1 | contig 35892 bp, 30 predicted proteins | sample LakKiv5m_2_FD_114544 | JGI IMG/M metagenome (GOLD analysis project Ga0172372, IMG submission 114544) | Freshwater microbial communities from Kabuno Bay, South-Kivu, Congo - kab_092012_9.5m | ecosystem: Environmental > Aquatic > Freshwater > Lake | place: Democratic Republic of the Congo... | reverse complement strand
GGGCCGCCGGCGGCACCCCGCCACGGGCGCCGGGGGTGGCCGTCCGTTAGCCGGCCCCCCCCGCCCCGCCGTCCCCGCCGTGCCCGCCGTTCCCGCCGATTCCGCCGTTCCCGCCGGTCCCCCACGAGTCGCCGAGCACCCCGCCCGGCCCGTCGCGCCCACCACCACCCGAGAGCTCGGGGTCGACGAACACGCTGACCGCCCCCAGCGCCGACGGGACCCCGAGCGGGTCGTGGCGCCCGCCGTGGAACGCGAGCGGCCCCGTCAGCGCGTCGGCCTGCGCAGCGCCGAGCACCCGCACCCGGGCCGTCACCGCGCGGGCGGCCGGATCGGCCCGCAGCGACCGGATCGTCACGACCAGCGTGTCGGTGCCGCCGGTCGGGGCGTGGAGCACGATCGCGGCATTGGGTGGATCGACGGCGAACGACGCCCCGGCGTCCCACTGGGCCGCGAGCCGGGAGAGGCTTACCACCCCCGAGCGCCGGACCGGGCGGTCGGCGAACCACACGACCCAGGGATCGGCGCCGGTGAGGGCGAGGTCGTAGCGGTCGGGCGACCCGGCGACCGGGGCCATCGTGGCCTCGGCCCCGGAGAGCGCGAACAGGAGCGACGGACGGGACCGGGCCTTGGCGCTGACCGGGTCGACGAGCGACACGGTCGCGGTCGCAGCGAGTGCCGCCACGAGCGCGATCCTGACGGTGCACCACCGGGACGGGTGGAGGGAACGCATGGCCGGTAACGGTAATGGCACCCTGCGACGCCCGTGCGCTGAGCCCGGTCGCCGCCGGGCTCAGCGGCGCGACCCGAGCCGGACGGGCACGGGCCACCGTGGGTTGCGGGGCCGACCCGGCGCCTCGGTGCATCCTGCGCCCAACGGGGAGTCGTTGACGCCGTCACGTTCCATCCGTCGGAGCCGCTGGTAGGCCTCACCGTTCCAGATCTCGCGGAGCGACTGCCGGGTGATGTCCCCGAGCGCCTCCTTGGCGTCGTAGTCGTAGCAGCACGGGACGACCACGCCGTTCCACGCGATCACGAGGCTCTCCCAGAGGTGCGCGCACGGGTGCACCCGCCCGGGTCCGACCGGCGCTTCACTCTCGGGTGCCACCAGGCCCGCGAAGTCGTCGGTCTGGGCCCCCCAGGTGGTGAACGGCTTGAACAGCACCTCGTCGGCGCCGGCCCGCAACCAGAACGCACGGAACTCGTCGAGCTGCGCCTGCGTCTCCTCCATCACGATGATCGACAGGATCGTGTGCGGCGTCGCGCGGCCGTGACTCCGCTTCGAGGCCAGGAACGTACGGGCGTTCTCGACGACCTCGTCGAATCCGTGGCGGTCGCTGATGCGGATCCGCTCGTACACCGACGCGCTCGTCCCGTCGATGGCGATCATGAGCGTGTCGAGCGGTGACGCGAGCAGCGCCCGGCGGCGGCGGTCGTCGAGCAGCGTCCCGTTGGTCGAGATGCCGAGGTTCGGGACCCCCCCGCCCCTTGGCCCGCTCGATCTGGTCGAACAGCCGTGGGTGCATGAGCGGCTCACCGAACCAGTGGAACCAGCACGGCTCCTCGAAGAACCGGACCTCGTCGAGCACACGGTCGAACACCGCGTCGGACATCGTGCCGAGGGAGCGCTCCATGACGTCGGGCTCACCGCGTGGGCACATCACGCAGCGCAGGTTGCAGTGGTTGGTCGACTCCACCGCAAGCAGTGCCGGTTGGTTCCGCAGCCGCAGCCGTCCGTGGTGGTAGCCGAACGCACGCCAGAAGTCGTTACGTGCCCTCTGGATCCGGGCCGCAGGACGGGGCGACGAGCCGACCATCCACCGAAGGTTAGGGAGCGGTGACGGCCGCAGGCGGGTCCTGCGGCGACTCGCCCCGGCCGGCCGGACGTCACACGGACGCGCCGGGGTGGTCCGGAGGGTCCCGCCGCCGACCGCTCCGGAGGGACCGTGCCCGACCTGCTCACGATCACCCCGTGGCCCGACCCGGTGCTCGACACCGTGGGCTTCGATCCGAGATCCCGGTACGCCGAGACGTTCTGGTTGCCCACCCTCGGCCCCACCGCACTCCTGCTCCTGCGTCACCTCGCCGGGCGCTTCGACCGCAACCCCGGCTCGATCGAGCTCCCCGTCGCCGCGACGTCACAGGCGCTCGGGCTCGGCCAGCGTGACGGCACCAGCTCGCCCATCGTCCGCACCCTGGCCCGGCTCGAGCAGTTCGACCTCGCCTGCAGCGACGGGCGCAGCACGGTGGCGGTCCGCCGCAGCCTGCCCCCGGTCCAACGGCGCCACGTCCGCCGCCTCCCGGCGGCGCTGCAGGCCGAGCACGCCGACTGGGGCGACGTCGACCTCGACGAGCCGCCGGCGGTCACCGCCCGCCGCCGGGCCCGGCGCCTCGCGCTCACCCTGCTGGAGCAGGGCGAGACGCTCGACGGGGTCGAGCACGCGCTGTTCTCCTGCGGGTTCCACCCGGCGGTCTGCCACGACGCCACGCGCTGGGCGTGGGACCGCCACTGCGAGGCCGCGCGGGAAGCCGGTGTGCTCCCTGCCCCCTGAACCGGCCCCCGCGCGCCCGTGGCCCGGTCGGGACCGGCACCGTCCGGAACCGACCGGGCCACGCCCGGGTCGGATCCGTCCCCGGGTCAGGCCGTGACGATCCGCAGCACCAGCGACGCCACCGAGCACACGAGCGGGAACGCCGGCGCGCCGATGCCCTTCCAGTCGCCGACGCGCACGTGGGCGACGACCGCACCGACGAAGTACCCCACCGCCCCCGCCGCCGACGCGATCCCGAGCGGCGCCCACCACAGTCCGACCACGATCCCGACCGCAGCCGCTCCCTCGAGCATCGCCAGCCCCGGCAACCAGCGCACCGGCACCCGGCAGGTCTCGAGCGTCTCCACGCAGATCCGGTGTCGGCGCAACTTCATGCCGGCCGACGTCGCCAGCATGACGGCGGTGAACCCCGCGACGACGACGTACGCAGTGCCCACGGTCGGTCCTCCCCCTGCCGTCTGCCGAACCCGGTGCCCGGCACGCTCGCGGCGACAGTGTGCACCCACCCCGGGGACGGGAGCAACGTGGACGCACGAGCGAACCGGCTGGACCGGCGGCGATGTCCCCGGGGGGTTCTAGCCTCCACCAATGCACGAAGACTTCACGGATCCTGATCCGGACCTCTATCTCGACCTCGACCTCGACGAGGTCGCGGCATGGCTGCGCAGCGCCGACCGGATCGTGGTGCTGACCGGCGCCGGCATCTCCACCGAGTCGGGGATCCCCGACTTCCGCGGCCCGCAGGGTCTCTGGACCAAGAACCCCGGCGCCGAGAAGACCGCCACCCTGCAGCACTACGTCGAGGACGACGAGGTGCGGGCCCAGGCCTGGCGCAACCGACTCACCAGCGGCATGTGGGACGCCGAGCCCAACGACGCCCACCGCGCGCTCGCCGACCTCGAGGGCCGGGCCTCGCTGCACACGCTCGTCACCCAGAACGTCGACGGCCTCCACCACGCGGCCGGGAGCTCCCCGGAGCGCATCGTCGAGATCCACGGCAACGTCCGTGAGGTGAAGTGCCTGTCGTGCCCGTGGCGGGGTCCGATGGGCCCGACCCTCGAGCGGGTCCGGGCCGGGGAGGCCGACCCCCGCTGCGAGCGCTGCGGCGGCATCCTCAAGTCGGCGACCATCTCCTTCGGCGAGAACCTCGTCGCCGCCGATCTCGACCGGGCCCAGCAGGCGGCGGCCGGGGCCGACGTCTTCCTCGCGCTCGGGACCTCGCTCACCGTCTACCCGGTGGCCGCGCTCCCCGAGTTCGCCCTGGCCAACCGGGCCCGGCTGGTGATCGTGAACGCCCAGGCCACCCCGCTCGACGGCCACGCCGACGCCGTCGGCCGCGGCCCCCTCGGCACCGTGCTCCCCGACCTCGTGGCCCGGGTCTGACCCGGGCGGGCGGCCCTGGGGGAATACCCGACTCCCCCGGTAGGCTTTCTCCCCGGCCGGGGCTCCTCCAAGGGGCCACGGGATCCCGGGTCGCCGAGAAAGGGCACGGTGCGATGGCCACCTTCCGAGAGCTCCTCGCCGCCACCAAGACACGCATCACCGAGATCGACCCGGCCGAGGCCGAGGCCCGTCTCGGCTCGGTGACCTTCCTCGACGTCCGCGAGCTCGACGAGTACGAGCAGGGGATGATCCCGGGTGCGGTGTTCGTGCCCCGCGGCCACCTCGAGGGCCAGATCGAGAACAAGATCCCCGACAAGACCGCGCCGGTGGTCGTGTACTGCGCCGGGGGCACCCGGTCGGCGTTCGCCGCCGACACCCTCACCCAGCTCGGCTACACCGACGTCGTGAGCATGGCCGGCGGGTTCGGCCGCTGGAAGAACGAGGGCCGGGACTGGATCACGCCGGTGGTGCTCAACCCCGAGCAGCGCACCCGGTACCACCGCCACGTGCTGCTGCCCGAGGTCGGCGAGGCGGGCCAGCAGCGCCTGCTCGAGTCGAAGGTCCTGCTCCTCGGCGCCGGGGGCCTCGGCTCCCCCGCCGCGCTCTACCTCGCGGCCGCCGGGGTCGGGACGCTCGGCATCGTCGACATGGACGTCGTCGACTCCTCGAACCTCCAGCGCCAGGTGCTGCACAACGTCGACCGGGTCGGGGACCGCAAGGTCGACTCGGCGAAGAAGACGCTCACGCTGCTGAACCCCGACGTCAACGTCGTCACCTACGACGTGCGCTTCGGCGCCGACAACGTGCTCGACATCATCAGCGGCTACGACGTCGTGGTCGACGGCACCGACAACTTCCCCACCCGGTACCTGCTCAACGACGCCTCGGTGCTCACCCGGGTGCCGGTGGTGCACGGGTCGATCTTCCGGTTCGAGGGCCAGGTCACCGTGTTCGACCCGTTCCGGGGCCCGTGCTACCGGTGCATGCTGCCCGAGCCGCCGCCGCCCGAGCTCGCCCCGAGCTGCGCCGAGGCCGGCGTGCTCGGCGTGCTCCCCGGCATCGTCGGGTCGATCCAGGCGCTCGAGACGATCAAGCTCCTGCTCGACCTCGGCGACCCGCTGCGGGGTCGGCTCCTCGCCTACGACGCCCTCGAGCAGAGCTTCCGCACCTTCAAGGTGCGGCGCGACCCGCGCTGCCCGACCTGCAGCGACGACGCCGCCCCGATCGTCATCGCCGAGTACGACGAGCACTGCCTCCCGCACGCCGTGCTCGCCGACGGCACCACCACCGGGCACTGACCCCGGGCGGCACCCCCGTCCGGCGCACCCGCTCCCGGATGCGCCGGACGGATCAGCGCGCCGTCGTGGTCGTGGTGGCGCCCGACGCCGCTGCGGTGACGACCACCGAGCCGCGCTGACCGCTCGTCGGCGATCCGTGGAACGTGCAGTAGTAGGCGTAGGTGCCGGGCTTCTTGAACCGGTACGAGTAGGACTTGCCGGTGACCAACGACCGGGTGCCCCACGCCTTGCCCTTCACCGGGACGACGTTGTGGAGGATCTTGCCCTCGTTCTTCCAGGTGACCCGGGTCCCCACCGGCACCTCGATGCGCTCCGGCTTGTAGAAGTTGTCGCCCACCTCCACCCGGGTCCGCGTCGACGACGAAGACGACGACGTGCCTGCGGACGTGGTGGTCGTGGTGGTCGACGTCTGCGCCCCGGCCGGACCGGGGACGGTTGCGCCCAGGGTGGCCGCGACGACTCCGGCGGCGAACGCAGCGGTGAGGAGGCGGAGCAGGCGGGACGTCATCGTGACCTCGGGGGACGGGGCTCGGGGGTCGCAGACTTGCGGGCCGTCGGCTTCTGGGTGGACTTCGCGGCGGCTCCTGCCCCCTTGCGAACGGTACGGGTCGCGCGGGGCTTCCCGGACGCGCCGTTCGCGCCCGTCACCGTGCCCTCCGGCACAGTGAATCCGCTGACCAGCTCGACCAGGGTGCGCACGCCGAAGCCGGTGCCACCCTTGACGAGGTAGCCGTCGTCGCCCGACGCCCGGGAGGGGCCGGCGATGTCGAGGTGCACCCAGGGGCGGTCGCCCACGAACTGCTGCAGGAAGATCCCGGCGGTGAGCGCGCCGCCGTAGCCGCCGGCACTCACGTTCTTCAGGTCGGCGACCTCGCTGTCGAGGAGCCTGCGGTAGTCGGTCGGCAGCGGCAGCGGCCACACCGGCTCACCGGCCCGGTCGGCCGCGCCCTGGACCTGGTCGCGCCACCCGTCGTGGTTGCCCATCAGGCCGGCGATCTTGTCACCGAGCGCGACCACGCAGGCGCCGGTCAGCGTGGCGAGATCGACGATGGCGTCGACGCGGTCCTCGACCGCGAGCGACAGGGCGTCGGCGAGGATGAGACGCCCCTCGGCGTCGGTGTTGAGCACCTCCACCGTCGTGCCGTTGCGGATCCGCAGCACGTCGCCGGGCCGGATCGCAGTGCCACTGGGCATGTTCTCGACCAGCGGCACGTAACCGGTCACGCGGTGACGCACGCCGACCTTCCCGAGCACCGACATCGCGGCCACGACCGCCGCCGCGCCCGACATGTCGGTCTTCATGGTCTCCATGCCCGCCGCGGTCTTGAGCGAGAGCCCGCCCGAGTCGAACACGACGCCCTTGCCGACCAGGGCCAGGTGCCCGGGAGCGCGGCGGGTCGGCTCGTAGGTGCACTTCAGGAACCGGGGCGGGCGGGCCGAGCCCTGGCCGACCCCGGCCACGCCGCCGAGACGCTGGGCCAGGATCTGGCGCTCGGTGAGGACCTCGACCCGGACCCCGGTCCCGGCCAGGCGGCGTCGGGCCGCGGCCACGAACTGGGCGGGCGACTGGGTGTCGGGGGGCTCGTTGACGCGGTCGCGCGCCCACACCGCGGCGCCGCCGACCGCCGACCCCCGGGCCAGCCCGCGCCGGACCTCGGCCCGGCCGTCGAGCACCGACACCCGCCGGAGCGCCGACGGCGTCGCCTGCGACTTGAACTCGAGGAACTGGTAGCCGCCGAGGAGCACGCCCTCGGCCAGCGCCTGCGCCGCGGCCTCGGCCGTGCCGCGCGGCGCGGCGTCGAGCAGGGTCGTCGCCACGGTCCGGACCTTGCCGGCGGCCCGGGCCACGGTCGCGCCGGCCCGCCGGAGGCCGTCGACGGTGACCGCCGCGGGATCCCCGACCCCGACGAGGAGCACGGCCGGGACGCCGAGCGCGTCGCCCGCCGGCACCCACGCGGTCTGCCCCGGCTTGCCCTCGAACCCGGTCGCCGTCACGACCGCCCGCAGCGTCGGGCCGAGCGGGCGCAGGGCCCGGGCCGCGGTCCCGAGCGGACCGTCGAGGCCGGCCGGGACGACCAGCAGATCGGCCCGGACGACGTCGGGGCGCTGCGCACTGGTGGTGAGGGTGACGGGCACGGGGACCTCCGGGGCGGTCAGCGGGGGCGGGCGGGGCGGAACGCACCCTCCTGCCAGCGGGCGAGGGTGTACACGAGGTCGGCGAGGCGGTTGAGGTAGGGCACGACCTGACTCTCGGGCTCGAGCCATCCGGCGTGGGTGGCCGCCACCGACTCGCGCTCGGCCCGGCGCACGACCGTCCGGGCGACGTCGAGCGCGGCGGCGACCCGGGTCTCGCCGGGGAGCACGAACTCCTGGGGCGGCTCGTAGCGGGCGGTGACGTCGTCGATCAGGGGCTCGAGCGCCGCCACCATGTCGGCGGTGACCCGCGTGGTGCCGTCCTGGAGCCGGTGACGCTGCTCGGGCTCGGTCGCGAGCTCGGCTCCGACGACGAAGAGCTCACGCTGGAGCCGGATGAGGATCCCGTCGAGCTCGTCACCCCGCTCGGTCTCGGCCCGGGCCAGGCCGAGGGCCGACACCGCCTCGTCGGAGGTGCCGTAGGCGGTGGGACCGGGCCCGTCCTTGGCGGTGCGGCCCCCGAAGAGCAGGCCGGTGGTGCCGTCGTCGCCGGTACGGGTGTAGACCTTGCGCGGTGTGGACACGGCGGGAGTCTACGGGCGCCACCCGGAGGCTCGGCCCGGTCGGGCCCTCCGCCGCGCCGGTAGCCTGAGCCCGTGACCGACGGCACCGAGGTCCCCGCCGTCGGCGATGCGCGTCCGGCCCGGTGGCGGTCCCTCGTGCGGACCGCCCGGCCCAAGCAGTGGACGAAGAACGTCCTCGTCTTCGCCGCACCGGGTGCAGCGGGAGTGCTCGACCAGTGGGGTCCGCTGTCGCAGACCCTCCTCGCCTTCGTGGCCTTCTGCCTCGCCGCGAGCGGGACGTACTTCTTCAACGACGCCCTCGACGCCCACGCCGACCGCCAGCACCCGGTGAAGCAGCGCCGGCCGGTCGCGGCCGGGCACGTGAGCGAGCCTGCGGCCAAGGTGATCGCGGTCGTGCTCGTCGTGCTCGCGCTCGCGGTGGCCGCCCCGGTGCAGAACGGGCGCCTCGCGATCGTGGTGGCCGCCTACGTCGCCATCACGTTCACGTACAGCGCCTGGCTCAAGCACGAGCCGGTGGTCGACCTCGGCGTGGTCGCGGCCGGATTCGTGATCCGGGCCATCGCCGGCGGAGTGGCGACCGGGGTCGAGATCTCCGACTGGTTCCTGATCGTGGCCGGCGGCGCGTCGCTGTTCGTGGTGACGGGCAAGCGCTACTCCGAGCAGATCGAGATGGGCGACGCCAGCGGCGCCCACCGCGCGACCCTCACCGCCTACACCCGCAACTACCTCAGCTACGTCCGCGCCGTGGCGTCGGGGGTGACGATCACCGCCTACTGCCTGTGGGCGTTCGACACCGCAGCCGGGATCGGGGAGCCGGTGTGGTTCGAGATGTCGATCGTGCCGTTCGTGCTCGCGATCCTCCGCTACGCCCACGTCATCGAGCAGGGTCGGGGCGGCGCCCCCGAGGAGGTGGTCTTCCACGACCACGTGCTGCAGGTGCTCGGGCTCCTCTGGGCCGCGTGCTTCGCGATCGGCGTGTATGCCTGAGGCCGGCACCGTCCGGACCCTCACCGGGTGGGGCCGCACCGCGCCGTCGACCGCGACCGTGTGCACACCCACCCGGCCCGCGGCGGTCGACGACGTGTGGCCGGTCGCCCCGCCCCGGGGCGTGATCGCCCGCGGCCTCGGCCGCAGCTACGGCGACGCCGCCCAGAACGAGGGGGGCACGGTGGTCGACTGCACCGGGCTGGCCGGGATCCGCGCGTTCGACCGCACGGCCGGCACCGTCCGGGTCGACGCCGGCGTGAGCCTCGACACCCTCCTGCGCCACACGGTGCCGGCCGGGTGGTTCGTCGCGGTCACCCCGGGGACCCGGCAGGTGACCGTCGGTGGTGCGATCGCCGCCGACATCCACGGCAAGAACCACCACCTCGACGGCGCCTTCACCCGCCACGTCGCCGAGTTCACCCTGCGCGGGCCCACCGGTGTGACGACGGTGACGCCGGACTCCGATTCCGAGTTGTTCTGGGGCACCGCCGGCGGCATGGGCCTGACCGGGGTCGTCACCGAGGCCACGCTGCGCCTGATCCCGATCGAGTCGTCCCAACTGCTGGTCGACACCGAGCGGGCCACCGACCTCGACGACGTCATGGGCAGGATGGTGGAGGGCGACCACCGGTACCGCTACTCGGTGGCGTGGATCGACTGCCTCGCGCGCGGAGCCCGGCTCGGGCGGTCCGTGCTCACCCGCGGCGACCACGCGCCGCGCGCGGCGCTCGCGCCCCGCCAGCGCGACCAGCCCCTGCGGTACGACCCGAAGGCCCGGCTCGCCGCACCGCCCTGGGCCCCCACCGGGCTCCTCAACCGGTGGAGCGTGCAGGCGTTCAACGAAGCCTGGTTCCGTGCCGCGCCGCGCCTCCGGGCCCAACACCTGACCCCGATCGGCGCGTTCTTCCATCCCCTCGACGGCGTCCGCGACTGGAACCGGCTCTACGGGCGTCGGGGGTTCCTGCAGTACCAGTACGTGGTGCCCGACGCCGCCACCGCGACCGTCCGGGCCTCGCTCGAGCAGCTCAGCCGGGCCGGGGCCGCGTCGTTCCTCGCTGTGCTCAAGCGGTTCGGGCCCGCCGACCCGGGACCCCTGTCGTTCCCGATGCCGGGCTGGACCCTGGCCGTCGACCTTCCCGCCGGCACCGCCGGCCTCGACCCACTGCTCGACCGACTGGACCGGCTCGTGCTCGAGGCCGGTGGCCGCGTCTACCTCGCCAAGGACTCCCGGCTGGACGGCGCCCACCTGGCGGCCATGTACCCGCGCCTCGACGAGTTCCGGGCGCTGTGCGCGCGGGTCGACCCCGACGCGGTGCTGCAGTCCGACCTGGCCCGGCGCCTACGGGTCCGGTAGCCGCCGTGCGCACGGTCGCTGCGTTCGACTTCGACGGCACCCTGTCGTCGCGCGACAACTTCCTGCGCTTCGTCCGCCTGACCGCGGGCACCGCGACCACCGCGCGGGCACTGGCCGCCGCGGTCCCCGCTGCGCTCGCCTCCCGGCGGGACCCCACCCAGCGCGACGTCGCCAAGGCGGTCGTGCTCCGGGCCACGATGCGGGGGCGGCCGGCGGCCGCCGTACGCGACCTCGGCGCCCGCTTCGCCCGCACCGTCGTGGCCGACCACCTGCACCCCGAGGTCGCCGGGCGGCTCGAGGAGCACCGCCGGGCGGGCCACGAGCTCGTGATCGTCTCGGCCTCGTTGACCTGCTACCTCGAGCCGGCGGCCGCCGGGCTCGGCGTGCCCACGGTGCTCGCCACCGACCTCGCGGTCGGACCCGACGGCCGCCTGACCGGGGAGCTGGCCGGCCCCAACGTCCGGGGGCCCGAGAAGGCGACCCGCCTCGACGCGTGGCTCGCCGGCGCCCCGGCCCGGGTGTGGGCCTACGGCGACAGCACCGGCGACCGCGAGCTGCTCGCCCGCGCCGACCACCCGTGCCTGGTCGACCGCCGCGGCCGCCTGCCCCGCGACGCCCCCCCGGTGCGCTGAGCCCCCGCCGCGCGCCCGCGCGCCGCGGCGGTGGGTGCCCGGGCACCGGGTCCCCCCGGGAGCCCCGGTAGCCTCAGCACCGATGAGCGCCTTCCTCGACGCCCTGCGCGAGCGCGTGCTCGTCTTCGACGGCGCCGCCGGGACCAACCTGCAGCTGGCCGGGCTCACCGCCGACGACTTCGGGGGGCCGGACCTCGAGGGCTGCAACGAGATGCTCAACGTGACCCGGCCCGACGTCGTCGCCGGGCTGCACGACTCGTTCCTGGCCGTGGGCTGCGACGCCGTGGAGACCAACACCTTCGGCGCGTTCTCCACCGTGCTGGTCGAGTACGCGATCCCCGAGCGGGCCTACGAGCTGGCCCGGGCCGGGGCCGCCATCGCCCGCCGGGTGGCCGACGACCACGCCACCGACGGCCGGCCCCGCTTCGTCATCGGGTCGATCGGTCCCGGGACCAAGCTGCCCTCGCTCGGCGCCATCCCGTTCGTGGACCTGCGCGACGCCTACGAGGTCATGGTCGACGGACTTCTCGACGGGGGCACCGACGTGCTCCTGATCGAGACCGTGCAGGACCTCCTGCAGGGCAAGGCCGCGATCGCGGCCTGCCGGCGGGCGATGGCCCGATCGGGTCGCCGGGTCCCCCTGATGATCCAGGTCACGGTCGAGACGACCGGTCGCCTGCTCATCGGGTCGGAGATCGGCGCGGCGCTCACGGCGCTCGACGCGCTGCGCCCCGACGTCATCGGGCTGAACTGCGCCACCGGCCCGACCGAGATGACCGAGCACCTCCGGTACCTCGCCCAGCACTCGCGCACCTTCCTGTCGTGCCTGCCCAACGCCGGGCTGCCGTCGATCGTCGACGGCCACACCCACTACGACCTCACCCCCGCGGAACTCGCCGACGCCCACGAGCGGTTCGTGACCGAGTTCGGCATGAACATCGTCGGCGGGTGCTGCGGGACGACCCCGGCGCACCTCGCCGCCCTGGTCGAGCGGGTCGGGAGCCTCACCCCCACGGTCCGGGCCCCGCTCCACGAGCCGGGATGCTCGTCGGTGTACTCGCACGTGCCCTTCGACCAGGACCGGTCGTTCCTGGTCATCGGCGAGCGCACCAACGCGAACGGCTCGAAGAAGTTCCGCGACGCCATGCTCGAGGGCGACCTCGACACCTGCGTCCAGATGGCCCGGGAGCAGGTGCGTGAGGGCGCCCACGTCCTCGACCTCTGCGTCGACTACGTGGGGCGCGACGGCGCGGTCGACATGGACGAGCTCGCCGCACGGATCGCGACCCAAGTGCCGCTGCCCCTGGTGCTCGACTCGACCGAGCCCGAGGTCATGGAGGCGGGCCTGCGCCACTCGGGCGGCAAGGCGATCCTGAACTCGGCCAACCTCGAGGACGGCGACGGTCCCGGCTCCCGCTTCGACCGGGTCATGACGCTGGCCCGTGAGTACGGCGCCGCGGTCATCTGCCTCGCCATCGACGAGGAGGGCCAGGCCCGCACCGCGGACTGGAAGTTCGAGGTGTGCCGGCGCATCCACGACCTCGCGGTCGAGCGGTACGGGATGGAGCCGAGCGACCTCATCTTCGACTGCCTCACGTTCCCGCTCGGCGCCGGCTCCGAGGACCTGCGCCGCGACGGGATCGAGACGATCGAGGCCATCCGCCGGGTCAAGGCCGAACTCCCCGGCGTCTCCACGGTGCTCGGGGTCTCGAACGTCAGCTTCGGGCTCTCCCCCGCCCTGCGCCACGTGCTCAACAGCGTGTTCCTCCACGAGTGCACCGAGGCCGGCCTCGACGCCGCCATCGTGCACGCGGCCCGGATCATGCCGATGCACAAGATCGACGAGCACGTCCGAGCCCTCGCCCTCGACCTCGTGTACGACCGGCGCCGCGACGGCTACGACCCGCTCACCGAGCTCCTCAACGCGTTCGCCGACGTCGCCGCCACTGCGGTCGAGCAGGAGGACCGCTCGGGTTGGCCCGTGGAGGAGCGGCTCAAGCACCGGATCATCGACGGCGACCGCGACGGCATCGAGGCCGATCTCGACGAGCAGCTCCAGACGCTGCCCGCCCTCGCGGTCGTCAACGACGTGCTGCTCGGCGGCATGAAGGTCGTGGGCGACCTCTTCGCCAGCGGCGAGATGCAGCTGCCCTTCGTCCTCCAGAGCGCCGAGACGATGAAGACGGCGGTCGCGCACCTCGAACCGCACATGGAGCGCAGCGACGCGGGCGGCAAGGGCATCATGGTCCTCGGCACGGTCAAGGGCGACGTCCACGACATCGGCAAGAACCTCGTCGACATCATCCTCACCAACAACGGCTACGAGGTCCACAACATCGGGATCAAGGCGCCGTTGCAATCGTTCGTCGACAAGGCCCGCGAGGTCGGTGCCGACGCGATCGGCATGAGCGGCCTGCTGGTGAAGAGCACCCTCATCATGCGCGAGTACCTCGAGGAGATGAACACGCTGGGCCTGGCCGAGACCCCGGTGCTCCTCGGTGGGGCCGCGCTCACCCGCAGCTACGTCGAACGCGACCTCCGCGAGGTCTACGAGGGCCGCGTGTTCTACGGGAAGGACGCGTTCGAAGGTCTCCACACGATGGACGTCCTCATGGAGGGCAAGCGCACCGGATCGCTCGACCCCGAGTTCGGTCGGGCGCCGGGTGGGCGCGACCTCCCGGCCCGGCGCACGAGCGACGCGCGCGTCGACGACGCTGCGCTCCCGGCCCGGTCCGACGTCGCGACCGACGTGCCGGTGTTCCGCCCACCGTTCCTCGGTGCCCGGGTCGCCAAGGGGATCGCACTCGACGAGATCGCCACCTACATCAACGAGACGGCCCTGTTCCGCAACCAGTGGCAGTTCCGCCCCGAGCGCCACGGCGGCACCCCGGAGTCCGACGACGAGTTCAAGGCCCGGATCCGGCCGATCCTGCGCGAGCAGCTGGCCCGGGCCCAGGCCGAGGGCCTGCTCGTCCCGGCCGTCGCGTGGGGCTACTTCCCGGTCAACGCCGAGGGCGACGACCTGGTCGTGTGGACCGACGACGACCGCCGCACCGAGCGGCTGCGGTTCCGCTTCCCCCGTCAACGCAAGGACCGGTACCTCTGCATCAGCGACTTCTTCCGCCCGGTGGAGTCGGGGGACGCCGACTACGCGGGCTTCCACGTCGTGACGATGGGGACCCGGGCGACCGAGCGCGAGCGCGAGCTGTTCGCGGCCGACCGCTACCAGGACTACCTCCTGTGCCACGGACTGTCGGTCGAGATGACCGAGGCCCTGGCCGAGTACTGGCACCGGCGCATCCGGGAGGAGTGGGGGTACGCCGACGAGGACGGTCCCACGCTGGCCGGGCTGTTCCGTCAGCAGTACCGCGGGTCGCGGTACTCGTGGGGCTACCCCGCGTGCCCGGACCTCGAGGAGCAGGTGAAGCTCGACGCGCTGCTCGACCTGTCGAGCATCGGCGTGCAGCTCACCGAGGAGTTCCAGCTCGACCCCGAGCAGAGCACCTCGGCCATCGTCGTGCCCCACCCCGAGGCGAAGTACTTCATCGCCTGAGGCGGCGCCCGGCTCAGTCGACGCGGGCGACCACCACGAACTCGTTGTAGGGGAAGATCCGTCCCACCGGTCGGGGGAACGGGAACGAGCGGGCCCGCTCCACGGTGAGGCCGAGGTCGCCCGCCATGCCCCGCAGCCCGTCGAGGTCGTGGAACTCCACGTGGGTGGCGTCGGTCGCGTAGCCCCGCTCCTGGGGCGTGATCATCACCACCCGGCCGCCGGGCCGGAGGTAGGGCCGGTAGGCCGCGACCAGGGCGACCGCATCGGCGCGGGCCATGTGCTCGAGCACGTGCGAGAACAGCAGCGCGTCGTAGCCCCCGAGCACCGCGTCGGGTGAGTCCGCGAACCCGGCCGTGGTGTGGGCGACGAAGCCGTCGGCCCGGCACCGGGCCACGGCCTCGGCGTTGTGGTCGACCCCCACCACGTCGCCACCGAGGTTGGCGAGGTTCCGGCCGATCCCGCACCCGACGTCGAGGGTCCGGCCGAGCCGGAGGCGACGCAGGAACCAACGGTAGGGCGCCTGGACGTCGACCCACTGCTTCCAGCGCCGCCCCTGCAGGGTGCGCAGGCGGTCGGCGTACTCGGCCCGGGCCGTGGGCGCGAGCGCCGGGTCGTGCGGGTCGTTCGGGTCGGTCGGGTCGTGCGGCGGTTCGGCGCTCATCCGAACGTCAGGGTACCGAGCACGGTCCCGGCGGCGAGCAGTGCGAACGCAGCGATCAGCACCGTGCCGACCCGGCCCCGGACGGTCGCGGCCGTGGCCAGGACCAGCATCGGGATCGCGCTCAGGCCGTAGCGGGCGACCGGCTGGAAGATCACCCGGTTGACCACCCACGTCGCCATGATGAAGCCGGGACCGGCGAGGAGCAGCACCGCCCCGGTCCACGCCCCGAGGGTCACCAGCCGACGGCGGGCGTCGAAGCGCAGCGCCGCGGTGATCACCACGGCCCCGGCCAGCCACCCGGACGCGTAGGCCACGGTGTCGTTCATGCGGGTCGCGAGCACCGGCGGACGGAGGCCCCCCAGCGGCGGGAACAGGGAGAAGACGTTCTGGCGCAGCGCGAAGGCCTGCCACGGGAAGCCGGGCTCGTAGAACTGCTGGTTCGACGGGAGGGCGAGGGCGTCGATCGTGGCCCGGGCCCCGGCGATCGCGATCCACAGCAGCGTCATGCCCCCTGCGCCACCCACGAGCAGCGCGATCGCCCAGAGGTACTCACGCGGCGTGCGGCCACCCTCGGGGTCACGGCCGCGCACCCGGAGCGCCTGCGTCGCGAACCAGAGCGCGACGATGCCCACCCCGATGAGGTTGGTCATCTTGAGGGCCGCCACCAGCACGCCCACGGCGGCGAGCCACCCGATCGGGAGGCGACGACGCTCCCAGGCGAGCGCCACCACGAGCGTGAGGGCCCCGGCGAAGATCGCCGCGGAGTCGGCGTTGACCGTGGCGGCCATGAACAACGGCTCGGGCGCGAGGGCGAAGATCACCGCGGCAGCGACGAGGGGGACGCGGCGGACGCCGAGGCGATCCCCGGCGAGCACCACGAGCGCGAGGCCGGCCGCGAGCCAGACTCCGCCCATGAGCCGGGCGGGGTCGAGGACGCTGTCGGACAGACCGACCCCCTCGGCGCCGTAGGCGACCCCGCCGGTGACGAGGTAGTAGAGCGGCGGGTGGTTGACCGCGTTGTTGTAGCCCTCGTCGCGGAACGCGACCGGGTCGAACCGGCGAGTGGCGCACGGGGGCGGGACGTAGTCGGGAACGTCGACGCCGCGGCACGCCTCGAGCCGCATCGCGGTGTCGGCGAGCTTGTCGCCGAGCTTCACCACGTAGCCGTCCTCGTAGATCCGGGCCATGTAGTCGAGATGGCGGCTCTCGTCGAAGGGTGAGAGCACCGTGTAGCGGGCGGTGTGGAGGGCGCTCCCTGCGAGCGCGACCGCGACGACGACCAGGTAGGGCCAGGCCCGTCGCCACCATCCGGTGACCCGACGCCCGGGATCCGGCGCGCGCGGCGCGTCGGGCGCGTCGGGCGCGTCCGGCGCGTCGGGTTCGTGGGGGGCGTCCGGCACGTCGAGCGGGTCGGTCGTGGGGGGCGCCGGCTCGTTCACCGCAGGAACCGTCGCACGATCCGCCAGTACTGCGCCAACGCGGCGTCGAGGGGGCGGAGCGCGTCGGGCAGGGGGAAGTTGCGGGCGTCCATCCGGTCGGCCAGCCGGGGGGCCAGGCGGCGGTCCCCCACCGTGCGGGCGGCCTGGACCGTGGCGCGGCGGGTCCGCAGCCACGCCCGGTGCGCCCACAGCCAGCGCCAGCCCCGGACCTTGTCGCCGAGCCAGCCGCCCCGCCAGGCCATCAGCGCCACCGCGCCCTCCATGGCGACGAACAGCGGAGCGAGCAGTGCGAGGGTGCGGCCGTCCCAGCAGGTCAGGACGAACATCAGGCGGTTGCGCTCGGCGAGGTAGAGCTTGGTCGGCTCACGGTCGAACTCGTACCGGTGCACGCCGACCGCGTCGGCGACGTAGCGGACCCGCAGCCCCCGTTGCCAGCACCGCCAGCTCAGCTCGGCGTCCTCGTGGAACGCGAAGTACTCCTCGGCGAAGCCACCGAGGTCGTCCCACACGGACCGCCGCAGGCACACGAGCGCCCCCATGCCCCCGGCGACGTCGCGGTCGACGGCCGCCTCCGTCGCCGGGCGGCCGAAGCCCCCGACCCACGAGAAGCCGAGGAAGTGGATCTCGTTGCCGGTCGAGTTGCAGCGCTCCCGGTCGTCGCCGAGCCGCACGCTCCCGGCGGCCACCCCCACGTCGGGCTGCCCGGCGACGGCGACCAGTCGGGCCAGCGCGTCCGGATCCACCACGAGGTCGCCGTTGACCAGCGCGAGGTACGCACCGGTGGCGTGGGCCGCCCCGAGGTTGCACCCCCCGGAGAAGCCGAGGTTCACCCCGTCGCCGACCACGGTGAGTCCCGGCCGTCCCCGCAACCGGTCGACGGCCCCCTCGGTCCCGCCGTTGTCCACGAGCACCACGTCGACGTCGACGTCGACGGAGGCGAGCAACGCCTCGACGCTGCGCTCCAGCCACGGCTCGGGTCGGTACGCGAGCACCACGGCGGTGACCCGCGGCCCGCCCGTCATCGACGGGCCAGGCCGAGGACGCTGAGGAAGAAGCTGGCCATCACCGTCTGGACCCCCAGGACGATCAGGGTCGCCGCCGGCACCGCGACCCGGATCGCGTCGCGGGTGTCGAGCGCACCGAAGTCGTTCGAGCCCCAGTTGACGAGGCTGTAGACGGCGACCGCGAGCCCGGCGACGAGGGCGAGGACCCCGAGCACGAGACCCCGTTCGAGGGTGACGACGCGAAACGCGCGCTCGAGCCCCCGCGACACGGGCAGGAGCCCTTCGTTCATGGCGAAGGCACGCGCGAAGACCGCGAACATGATCGCCTGGAACCCGACCAGGACCATCGCCATCGCGTACAGCAGCGCCGTGACGTCGAGGGCGCGGTCCCCGAACTCGATCGGTCCCGGGAGGAGCGCGACCCCGAGGATCAACCCGAGCGTCATGAGGAGCAGACCGGGATACAGGAACAACCACCGGGGGCTGTAGAGCAGGAGGAAGCGGAGGTGGCGCCACCCGTCACGCCAGGTGCGCAGGTGGGGCGGTCGGCTGCGCCCGTCGGGCGACAGGGTCGTCGGCACCTCGGCGATGGCCAAGCCGGCCAGCGTGGCCTTGACGACCATCTCGCTCGCGAACTCCATCCCGGTGGTCCGCAGGCCGAGGCCGAGGACGGCGTCGCGTCGGAAGCCCCGCATCCCGCAGTGGAAGTCGCCGATGCGGCTGCGGAAGAACAGTCGCCCGATGAAGCTGAGGACCGGGTTGCCCAGGTACCGGTGCAGCGGCGGCATCGCCCCCGGGGCGATCCCCCCGGCGAACCGGTTGCCCATCACCAGGTCGGCGCCGCCCCGGAGGGCCTCGACGAAGGGTCCGAGGCCGGCGAGGTCGTAGCTGTCGTCGGCGTCGGCCATGATCACGAACCGCCCCCGGGCCGCTTCGATGCCGCCCATGAGCGCGGCGCCGTACCCGGCGACGGGCACGTCGACGACCCGGGCGCCCTCGGCCCGGGCGATGGCCTGCGAGCCGTCGGTGCTGCCGTTGTCGGCGACCACCACCTCGCCGACGACGCCGAGGGCGTCGAGGCAGCCCCGGGCCTTGCGCACGCACACGGCGAGGGTCTCGGCCTCGTTCAGGCAGGGCAGGACGACGCTGCACTCCAGCGACGACGGCGCCGACGACGGATCGGCGGACGGGACTGCCGGGACGGGATCGGTGGTGGCGTCGGGCATGCGATCGGTCCGGGCGTCCGGGCCGCCCTGGACTCGGTCCGGCGACTCGGTCCGGTGGCGGCAGCGGGGTCGGAGGAGCCTAGCGGCGGTCGCCGCGCTTGCCCGGGAGCGCCACCCGGGCCGGCGCGGGGCCCCACCACTAGGATCCGCCCGGGATGAAGGGTCTGATCCTCGCCGGGGGAGCCGGCACGCGGCTCCGGCCGATCACCCACACGAGCGCCAAGCAGCTCGTCCCGGTGGCCAACAAGCCGATCCTCTACTACGGGATCGAGGACATGGCCGCGGCCGGCATCCGTGAGATCGGGATCATCGTCGGCGACACCGCCGACGAGATCCGGGCCGCCGTCGGCGACGGGGCCCGCTTCGGGGTCCGGGTCACCTACCTCCCCCAGGAGGCCCCGCTGGGCCTGGCCCACTGCGTGCTGATCGCCCGCGAGTTCCTCGGCGACGACGACTTCGTCATGTACCTGGGCGACAACATGCTCCAGCAGGGCCTGGTCGAGTTCGTCGACCGGTTCACCGCCACCCGGGCCGCCGAGGGCGACCGGGCCCCGGCGGCGCAGATCCTGCTCGCCAAGGTCGAGGACCCCCGCCAGTTCGGCGTGGCCGAGGTGACGGGCTCGGGCGAGGTGGTGCGGCTGGTCGAGAAGCCCGAGCACCCGCCCTCCGACCTCGCGCTGGTGGGTGTCTACCTGTTCGACCCGACCATCCACGAGGCGGTGCGAGCGATCCAGCCGTCGCCCCGGGGTGAGCTCGAGATCACCGACGCGATCCAGTGGCTGCTCGACCACGGTCATCGGGTCGTCCACGAGGTGCTCCAGGGCTGGTGGATCGACACCGGGAAGAAGGACCCGCTGCTCGAGAGCAACCGGTACATCCTCGAGACGCTCGAGCCCGAGAACCACGGCACGGTCGACGACGCCTCCAGCATCGAGGGCCGGGTCGTCATCCAGCCCGGTGCGGTCATCACCAACTCCCGGGTGCGCGGCCCGTCGATCGTGGGTCCGGGCACCGTCGTGACCAACAGCTACGTCGGTCCCTTCACCTCGATCGGGGCCGACTGCACGATCACCGACGCCGAGCTCGACCACTCGGTCGTGCTCGACCGGGCCCGCATCGTCGGCGTCGCCGGCATCGCCGACTCCCTCGTCGGGCGCGACGTCGAGGTCACCCGCTCGGGAAGCCGGCCTCGCGCCCTGCGCCTGATGCTCGGCGACCACTCGAAGATCGACCTCGAATAGCCGGGAGCTGATGGAAGCGATGGCCACGGTCACCGAATCGACCGCGATCACCGGGGTGTACGTCGTGGAGCCTCGTGTCTTCGGCGACGAGCGCGGCGTGTTCGTCGAGACGTACCGCCGCGAGTGGATCCCCCAGGGGGGCCGGGAGATGATCCAGGCCAACCGGGCCGACCGCCAGGCCGGCTGCATCGTCGGCCTCCACTACCACCTGCACCAGGCCGACTACTGGTACGTGCCCACCGGCACGGCCCGGGTCGTCCTGCACGATCTGCGCGACGGCTCCCCGACCGACGGCGCGACCCTGGCCCTCGATCTCGGGGCCACCGCCGACGGCGGGCACGACCACCGCGGGATCTTCATCCCGCCGGGGGTGGCGCACGGCTTCGCCGCCCTCACCGACATGACCATCACCTACCTCGTCGACGGCTACTACAACCCGGCCGACGAGCTCGGGGTCGCCTGGGACGACCCGGCGGTGACCGCCGACTGGGGCGTCGCCGAGCCGATCCTCTCCGACCGTGACCGCACGAACCCGCGCCGGGCCGACATCGATCCGGCGCTGCGGCCCCGCTTCGGGCTGCGGTACTGACCGTGCGACTCCTCGTCACCGGCGGCGCCGGCTTCATCGGCTCGAACTACGTGCACCACGTCCTGGAGCACTCCGACGACTCGGTCACCGTGTTCGACGCGCTCACCTACGCAGGCAACCTCGCGAACCTCGAGGACCTGGACGGCAACCCCCGCCTCACCTTCGTCCAGGGCGACATCACCGATCGCGCCGCCGTGACCGCGGTCATGGACGGGCACGATGCCGTCGTGCACTTCGCGGCCGAGAGCCACGTCGACCGGTCGATCGCCTCGCCCGACGAGTTCGTGCACACGAACTGCGACGGCACCAACGTGATGTGCGACGTGGCCCGACGGGTCGGGCTCGACCGCTTCCTGCACATCTCGACCGACGAGGTCTACGGCTCCATCGAGGAGGGCTCGTTCACCGAGGCCGACCGGCTCGAGCCGCGCTCGCCGTACTCGGCGTCGAAGGCGGGCTCGGACCTGATCGCGATGTCGTACCGCACGACCTACGGCCTCCCCGTCCTCGTGACCCGGTCGTCGAACAACTTCGGCCCGTACCAGTTCCCCGAGAAGGTCATCCCGCTGTTCGTGACCAACCTGCTCGACGGCCGGAAGGTGCCGCTCTACGGCGACGGCCTCAACGTGCGCGACTGGTGCTACGTGATGGACAACTGTGCCGCGGTCGATCTCGTGCTGCGCCGGGGTGAGGTCGGCGAGATCTACAACATCGGGGCCGGCAACGAGATCACCAACCGCGAGCTCACCGACGCGATCCTGGGACTGCTCGGCCACGGCGACGAGATGATCGACTACGTCGAGGACCGCCTCGGTCACGACCGGCGCTACTCCATCGACACCACCAAGGTGGAGGCGCTCGGATGGCGCCCGGCCCGCAAGCTGCGCGAGGCCCTCGAGGCCACCGTGGCCTGGTACCGGGACAACCCGTGGTGGTGGCGCCCGCTGCGGGCGCCCGGTCGCTGAGGGGACGCCGACGGTGCGGGTCCTGATCACCGGAGCCGCCGGGCAGGTCGGCCGCGAGCTGGTCACGGCGTTCGCCGATCACGACGTGGTCGCCGCCGACCGGGCGACCCTCGACACCACCGACCGCGCGGCCGTCCTCGCCGCGGTGGCGGGGTGGCGTCCCGACACGATCGTCAACGCCGCGGCCTACACGGCGGTCGACGCGTGCGAGAGCGAGGCCGACCGCGCGTACACGGTCAACGCGCTGGCCGTCCGCCACGTCGCCGAGGCCGCCGACCGGGTCGGCGCGCACCTCGTCCACCTCTCCACCGACTACGTGTTCGACGGGACCAAGCCCACGCCCTACGACGAGTGGGACGTGCCCAATCCCCGATCGGTCTACGGCCGCAGCAAGCAGGCGGGCGAGCAGGAGCTGGCCGGGCGGCCCGACGTCACCGTCGTGCGCATCGCCTGGGTCTTCGGCGAGCACGGCGGCAACATCGTCAAGACGATCCTCCGCGTGGCCGCCGACCAGCCCACGCTGCGGTTCGTCGACGACCAGCGGGGCCGGCCCACCGCTGCCGCCGACGCCGCCGCCTTCGTGCGCCGGATCGCCGCCGACCGCCGCCCCGGTCTGTTCCACGCCACCAACCAGGGCGAGGTGTCGTGGTTCGAGTTCGCCCGGGCGGTGATGGAGTCGGCCGGCCACGACCCCGGTCGGGTCGAGGCGATCACCACCGCCGACCTCGTCCCGCCCCGACCGGCGCCCCGCCCGGCGAACTCCGTGCTCGACGACGTCGCGCTCCGCCTCTCGGGCCTGGAGCCCCTCCCCCACTACCGCGAGTCGCTGGACCGCGTCGTCGCTGCGCTCACCCGGTGAACCGGTGAGCGCGCCGCCGCTCGTCCACGTGGTCGTGGTGGACCACGACGGCGGCGACCTCACGCTCGGGTGCCTGCGGCACCTCGTCGCCACCGACTGGCCCGCCGAGCGCCTGCGCATCGTCCTGGTCGAGAACGGCTCGCGGCTGCCGGTCACCGCGGTCGTGCGCCGGGACCTGCCCGGCGTCACCGTGGGCGAGAGCCCGACGAACCGGGGCTTCGCGGGAGGCGCCAACCTCGGGATGCGGACCCGGGGCGACGCCGACTACGTGGCCCTGGTCAACAACGACGCGTTCGTCACCCCCGGATGGCTCGGCCCCCTGGTCGCGACCTGCGCCGCCGATCCCCGGGTCGGCGCCGCCTGCCCCAAGATCCTGCTCGCCGAGCCCGCGGTCGAGATCCACCTCGAGGCGCCCACCCACCGCCGGGGCCGGGGCGACGCCCGGGACCTCGGCGTCCGGGTCAGCGGCGCCCGGGTCGGTCCGGCCGACCGGGGGCGCCGCCTCCAGCACGTCGCGGGGTTCTGGGGGGACGAGCCGATGCCCGACGACGAGCCCGGGGGCCAGTGGACCCACGGGCACGCGGTCCTGCGGATCCCGACCGGCACCGGCGGCGATCTCGCCCTCCGCCTCGCGGCCGACGCACCCACGCCGGTGACGCTGCGGTCGGGCACCGTCTCCAGCACGGTCACGGTCGGGCGGACACCGGCCTGGTACCCGGTGCCGAGCGACGCCGTACCGGTCGAGGTGTGCAACAACGTCGGCTCGGTCGTCGCCCCCGACGGGTACGGCGCCGACCGCGGGTGGCTCGAGGTCGACACCGGGCAGTACGACACCCCGGTCGAGGTCGGGGCGTGGTGCGGCGCCGCCGTGCTGCTCCGACGCGAGTACCTCGACGACGTCGGGCTGTTCGACGAGCGGCTGTTCCTGTACTACGAGGACGTCGATCTCTCGCTCCGGGGTGCCCGCCGGGGCTGGCGCTACCGGACCGCGCCCGCTTCGGTCGTGCGCCACGTGCACTCGGCGACCAGCGTCGAGGGCTCGGCCCTCTCCGCGCACTACAACGAGCGCAACCGTCTGCTGGTCCACGGTACGCAGGTCGGACCCGGCGCGTGGTGGCGGAGCGCAGCCCGACACCTCGCGGTCACGGCCAGCTACGCGCGTCGCGACGTCGCGACACCGCTCGCGCACGGTCGGCGCCCCCGGCCCGTCATCGTGGCCCGTCGCCTGCGGGCCCTCGGGGGGGCCGTGGTCAGACGCCCGGCGTTGCGTCGGCACCCGGCGGGTCCGGAACCGGCGTCCGGACGCTGACCGCGTCGGGGTCCGACCGAGCCACGGCGACGGCCGCTCCGAGCCCACACCCCACCCCGACCGCCGCGACGAGCACCCACGGGATCCAGCCGAACGGGGGCGACCACTCGCCGCCCCAGAACGCAAACCCGCCGAAGCCCGCCGCGTTGCGCACGGCGTTGGTCCACCAGCCCACGAGCTGGAGCACCGTCATGCCCGCGATCAGGAGCGCCGGGAGGAGGGTCCCGGACGGGTACCAGGGGCCGTCGGCCGCCCGGGACCGCGGCGCCCGGTCGGCGGCCCGGGCGAGGAGGTCACCGACCAGCAGCGGGATCACGACCGCGAAGGGCAGGACGTAGCGGGCCTGCATCGCGTAGCGCTGCCGGTACATCTCGAACGGGATCGCCGCGATGAAGATCGCGGCCGCGAGGGTGCCGGCGATCGCGAGCACGAGCGTCCACCGCTCCCGGGTGGAGGCGAAGACCATGGCCGCAGTGACCAGTGCGACGAGGCCGAGCCCGTAGATCCAGGACCAGGGCACCGCGACGGGCGTGTCGTTCCAACCGAAGATCGCCGGGATCTGGAGCACCACGAGCCAGAGGTCGCTCACCGCGAGCCGGAACGCCTCGGGGATCCGGTCGCCGAGGACCGGGAGGTTGGCGTCGGTGGCCCGGACCCAGACCAGGGTCGACCCGGCGGCCAGCGCGACGACGCCGGTCGTCACCTTGGGCGCCCGGCCCGACCGCCACAGCGCCCGCACCCGGGCCGGACCGATCCGCGCGACGAGCAGCACGGCGAACGGCACCAGCCAGAACGGCCCGAGCGGGCGGGCCACGCTCAGCGCCACCGCGCCGACCGCGATGCCCGCCCATTCGCGCGCGGTCGGGTCGGGGTCCCGGCCGAGCCGGACCACTGCGGCCGCGACGACGAGGCCACCGGCGATCTCCCAGGCCGATGCGTTCACCACGGCGAACAGGAAGACGACGGTGGGCACCACGGCGACCGCGACCCCCGCGATCCGCCAGGCCGGGCGACGCCCGCCGGCGGCGAGGGCCACCGCGACCGCGAGCAGGGCGAGCGCCACTGCGGCGCCGATCAGCCGGGCGCCGAACCACTTCTCGGCCCGACTCCCCGGCACCAGCGTTCCCGCCCCGGCCACGAGGTACGGCACCGGCGGGTAGCCGCCGACGTAGGAGTAGACCCGCTCGGGGTCCCGTGCCGCCGGCGGCGCGCTCCGGCAGGCCGCCGACACCCACCGCTGCTGGGCGAAGCAGGGGAACAGGCCGCCCACCGCGACGTCCGGGGGGAGCGAGAAGTACCGGCCGGCGTACACGCCGCTGCGGGCGGTGAGCCGGGCCCGCCGGCGCTCGGCTCGGGTGTCGTCGACCGGGCGGGCGAGGGGGAACTCGCGCCGGACGTCGGCGACGGTGACCCGGGTCCCGAGCAGGTCCCCGCGTGCCGCCGCCGCGGCCTTGGTGTAGTGCGCCGGCTCGTCAGGGCCCAGGCCCAGGGCCGACGTACCGAGGAAGGCGACCGTGAACGCGGCGAGGCTGACCCACAGGAGGCTCGCGGCACCCGGCCGGCGGCGGCGCGTCACGCTCGTACCGCCTCCGCCCGGCGGGCCCGGGTGTCGTCCCGCACCGTCTGGGCCAACCACAGGACCGCCAGCCACGCCACCGGCTCGTAGACCACGAGGTAGCGGGCCACGGCCGTAATGGTGATGCACAGCCAGAGGAACGAGACCACCGGCACCGCGGCGACGATCACCAGTTCCCGACCACCACGAGTCCAGCGCCGCGGCGCCCACGCCAGCGCCGACGCGAGCCCCACCCACATGGCGAGACGAGCCACGACCCAGACATCGAGCACGAAGGGCCACGCCGTCTCGAACCGGTCGGGGTCCTGCTCGGTCGGCAGCCCCACCGATCCGAGGTACGGCGCAACCACACCGCTCGCGTCGGTGAAGTGGACGTTGTCGTATGTGCTGAGCATGCGCACCGTCCGGCCACCGACGGTGCCGAGGAACCCGACCGGGTCCCGCCGGATGCTCTCGAACGCGAGGGCGCGGAGATCGTCGTTGCGCTGGATGTACCGGATGCTCCGCAACGCGTCGTTGACCGGCCCCCCCGACCAGACGATGGTGTCGGGGTCCTGGTCGAGATAGCCCGGGACGGCGCAGATGCGCGCCCGGATCGCAGGGGACCGGTCGGGTTCCGTGCAGTCGGTGAGCGGCGCGGTGGCGGCGAAGTATGCGTACCCGTCGGTGAACTGGAGCCCGAAGCGTCCATCGCCGGTCACCGCACGGGAGTCCACGTACACCGCGAACGCATAGCCCGCCAGCGGCACGACCGCCGCAAGCGCGAAGGCGACGACCGCTGCGAGTCGAGGGAGCAACGAGCCGCGGGTCGCGAGCAGCGCGATCACCGCGATCACGGGCAGGGCGATGACGGCCACCGTCCGCACCATGCCGCTCAGCCCCCCGACCAGCCCGGCCAGCGCCCACGCAGTCGTGGACCGGGTCCGCACCGCGAGCAGCACGAGCCAGGTGGTCATCAGCAACAGGAACAGCGCCAGGGTCTCGGTGAGGACCACCCGCTCGAAGAACAACACGGTGGGGGTGCACGACCCCAGCACCGCCGCCGCCAGCGCAGGCCGGGTCCGCAGCCCGACCTCCCGGGCGATGCCGAAGAGGACCAGACCGCCGAGGACCCCCAGCAGTCCGTGGGCGACCACGATGGAGTCGAACGACGTCCAGACGCCGAGGACGCCCCGCCAGAACAGCGCGACGCCCGGGGGCCGGGTCCGGGGCACGAAGAGATCGCCGACGAGCTGCACGTACTCGGCCGAGTCGTTCATGAACCACACCCCGGGGCTCAGGACACCGACCAGCAACCGGACCGCGGCGAGGCCGGCAACCAGGCCCAGCGGCGCGCGCCACCAGCCGGGGGCCCCGGCCCAGGGCAGCAGCCGGACGCGGGCCGCGGCGCGCTCGTCCGGCGCCGGGACGAGGGTGCGCCACCCGGCGCTCCCGGGGGCAGCGTGCGGTTCGTCAGCCCGCGCCGCGTCGGATCGACCCCGGTCCGTCACGGGCGGGCCGACCACCGGCGCTGGACCTTGTCGGCGAGGTCGTCCCACTCCCCGCGCCGCAGCGACGCCCATGCCCCGCGGGCACTGGCCTCCCAGCCCACCCCCCACACGGCAGCGGCCACCCGGTCGCCCCGCACCGCCCGCTCGCGCGGATCCACCAGATCGGCGGCGCGCTGCGGCCGTGCCGCCATCGCGACGAGTGGCGCCGCCGCCCGGGACCACGCCAGGTCGGCGCGCGCCACGGTGATCGCGTCGCGACAGGCCCGGTTCGCCACCGGATCGGTCAGGAGCCCGTGCAGCGCGTCGGCCAGCGCATCGGCGTCGCCCGGCGCCACGGCGACGCCGAACCCGCGCGCCGCAACCAGGTCACCCAGGGCGTCGCCCGCCGTGGCCACCACGGGGAGCGCCGCCCACAGGTAGTCGAGGATGCGGGTCCGGAACGAGAACGCGGTCTCGACGTGGTCGAGGTGGGTGCTGACCCCCACGTCGGCCTCGAGCAGGTAGCCGGCGCGCTCGTCGTAGGGGATCCAGCCGTCGTTGAAGAAGACGTGCGTGCCCACGAGGTCGAGGTGACGGGCGAGGGCACGGGTGCGGCGGGCCATCTCCATCTCCGGGACCTCGGGGTGGGGATGGTGCATCCCCATGAAGAAGCACCGCACCGCCGGGACCCGGGCCCGGAGCCGGGCGACCGCGTGCAGGAGCGTGAGCGGATCGAACCAGTTGTAGACCCCACCGCCCCACAGGATCAGCGGGTCGTCGGGGCCGATCCCCGGCACCACCCCGCGCAGCGCCGGGCCGTTCGCGACGGGGTCGGCGTCGGGGACGCCGAAGGGCACGACGCCGATCAGGTCGTGCAGTCCGGGGTCGGCGTCGTAGACCGAGGCGTTCAGGCGCCCGGTGGCCAGGAGCTGTCCGATGAGGAGATCACGCTGCTTCGCACTGGCCACGAGGAACCGGTCCCCGCGCGCGAGCAGCCGGTCGATCGTGCCGCCGGTCAGGCGGACCAGGGTCCGGCGCTGCGGGATCGGCAGCTCGCGCGACTGCTCGAGCACCTCGAGCTGGATCGGGTCGTACGCATCGACGATCAGGACGCGGTCGGTGTCGGCGAGCCACGGGTGATGGTCGAGGACGTGCCCCTGCACGACGACCGCGTCCGCGCGCGCCACTGCGGCCCGCAGGGCCGTCTCGTCGACGGCCCGGACCGGCACGGCCCCGGACGACAGGTCGCAGCGGACGATCGAGACGAGCTCGACCCCACCGATCTCCGGGGCGGCGGCGAGCGCGTGGGCCAGCTCGAAGGCCCGGATCGCCGGGCCGGCCATGCGCGGGGCGAGCACGTCGGGGGTCACCACCAGCACGCGCGGCGCCTCGGGATCGATCCCGGCGAAGGGGAGCACCTCCCGGGCCCGCACGACGGCCCGGTGGGCGGGCTCGGTGTCGGCCGTGGCCCACAGCAGCCGCACCCGGTCGACGACGGCATCGGGACCCTCGGCCCCGTCCGTGCGGCCCGGGGGCCCGGGGGCGGGCCCGGCCACGCAGGACCCGGCGACCGAGACCACCGTCATCCCCGCCCGCCGCAGGCGCCAGCCCAGCTCGGCGGCCGCGGCCACGGGCCCGGCGTCGACCGGACCGCCGTCGACCCACTGGAACGCGCGGGTCTCCACCACCACACCGGCGGCGGGCGCTCCCAGCACCGCGACCGTGGGCCGGTCGTCGGGGTCGTCGGGGTCCCGGGCCACGACCGCGGCGACCCGGGCGTCGGCCCGGAACGCGGCCAGCGCCGACCGCAGCCACCCGGGCGCGGGCCGGGCCCCAGGGGCGAGGAAGCCGAGGTACTCGCCCCGGGCCGCCGCGGCGGCCGCGTTGCGGACCGCCGAGGCGGTCATCCGGTCGTCGACCCGCACCTCGCGCACGGCCAGGCCCCCGATGCGGCGCGGGGCGCGCCCCGGGCCGCGCACCGGCACCACCACCTCGTGACCCGAGCCCGGGAGGTCGAGGTCGGCGATCTCGTCGGTGGCCGTGCCGATCCCGTCGATCTCGGCGACCACGATGCTGACGGCGCCGATCCGGACCGGCCGGGCCCGCCGGTGGCCGGCGGGGCTCACCGGCCGTCCGCCAGCCCGGCGAGATCCCAGGTGCCCCCGAGGGTGACGACGCCGTGCTCCTCGGCGGGATCACCATGGATGACGTCGAAGCGGAAGGCCCGGATGCGGGCGTCGACCGCGCGGGTGATCGTGTAGTCGTAGAGCAGGGCGCTGAAGTCGTAGGTACCGGGGAGCAGCGGTACCCGAGGGATCCGGTGGTCGATGTGGCCACGCCCGACGAAGCGGTCGGGGACGAGACCGGCCTCGCGCAGGTTGGGTCCCGTCACCTGCACCCCGTCGAGGGTGTGCACGCCCAGGCCGAGGACGGGCTGCTCGATCGGCTCGGCGGCGGCGAGGTGCACCCGGACCACCAACGGGTCGCCGGTGCGAACGTGGGTGACGGCCCGCCCGGTGGCGTCGAGGAACTCCACCCGCTCGATCTCGGCCTCGCCCGTGCCCCAGCGCCAGCCGACGCCGTCGGCCCGTCGGTTCGCGTGCACCGAGTCCTCGTAGTCGTTGATCACCGTCGCCGCCGGGCCGAGGGCCCGCAACGTGCCGCGCTCGAGCAGGGCCACCTCGTCGCAGAGGTTGCGGATGGAGTCCATGGCGTGCGTGACGATCACGATGGTGCGACCGGCGCGGCGCAACTCGTCGAACTTCTCGGCGCAGCGCTGCTGGAACTCGGCGTCACCCACCGCGAGCACCTCGTCGACCAGGAGGACCTCGGGCTCGACGTTGATCGCGACCGCGAACCCGAGGCGCACGTACATGCCGCTCGAGTACCCCTTGACCGGCGTGTCGATGAAGTGCTCCAGGCCGCTGAAGGCGACGATGTCGTCGAAGCGGGCATCGAGGTCCCGCCGCGAGAGCCCGAGGATCGCGCCGTTCAGGTACACGTTCTCGCGCCCCGAGAGCTCCGGGTGGAAGCCGGCCCCGAGCTCGAGCAGCGCCGAGAGACGCCCGTCGACGGTCACGGTGCCGCGCTCGGGTCGCAGGATGCGCGCGAGGCACTTCAGCAGCGTGCTCTTTCCCGACCCGTTCTCACCGATGAGCCCGAAGGTCCGGCCCGGTGCGATCTCGAACGAGACGTCCGACAGCGCCCAGAACTCCTCGTAGCGGGCCCGGCGGCGGCGCAGCACCGTCGCCTTCAGGGACTGGTTGCGCTCGTGGTAGAGGCGGTAGCGCTTCGACACCCCGTCGACCACGACCGCCGGACGGCTCACACTTCCTCCGCGAGGCGACGGTCGAGGCGACGGAAGAGGGTGAGGCCCCCGGCGAAGCACACCAGCGCCGACACCGTGAAGTAGGCGAAGGTCCCCAGCGGCGGGAAGCGGAGGTCGTAGAGGACGGCCCGGAAGCACTCGACCATGCGCACGAGTGGGTTCAGTTCGTAGAGGAAGCGGACGGGCACCTCGACCCCGAGCACGGTCCGTTCCTTCGGCACCAGCGAGACCGGGTACACGACCGGCACCGAGTAGAAGAGCGCCATCAGCACCAGCGCCATGAAGTGCTTCACGTCGCGGAAGTACACGTTGCACACGCTCAGGGCGAGGCCGACCCCGAGGACCAGGAGGGTCTGGATCACGACCAGCAGGAGCAGCACGGGGATCCAGGGCAACACCATGGACCCGACCGAGACCAGGATCACCACGAGCACGACGAGCTCGACGAGGTAGGTCACCAGCAGTGCGCCGGTGACCGACGCCACCAGCAGCTCACGCGGGAAGTAGACCTTGCGGATGAGGTTGGCGTTGGCGAGCAGCACGTCGAGCGACGCGTTGGTCACGTTGGCGAAGTAGTTCCACGGGAGCAGACCGCACACGAGGAACAGCACGAAGCTGTCGAGGCCGCTCGGGTCCCCCACCGGCGGCGCCACCTTCAGGAACACCGAGAAGACGATGCCGTAGATGGCGACAGCGGCGAGGGGGTTGAGCAGCGACCAGCCGTAGCCGAGCGCGGTGCGCTTGTACCGGCTCCGCAGCTCGCGCAGGACGAGGTTGGCCGCGAGCTCCCGGTTGCGCCGGTACTCGGCGAGGCTGGTCACCCGGCGGCTCCGGGGTCGATCCGCTCCGGGACGGCTGCGGCGTCGGCCAGCGCGCCGATCCGCTGGCGCAGGGTCGCACCCGGACGGCGACGCCGCGCCACCTTCTCGACCACGTCGACGGCCCGCAGGGCCTTCAGATACCCCATCGCGTCGGCGTCGGTCCGGACCTCGTCGAGGCGGGCCTCGAGGTCGGCGACCCGGGCTCGCAGGCGGGCGTTCTCGTCACGCAGGCGCGTCCCGGCCCCGACCCCGGCGTGGGCCAGGGCGTCCTGGAGGTCGAGCACCCGGAGGTACAGGTCGATGCGGTTGGCCTCGAGCGCGCCGAGGAGCGGGCTGTCCGCCCAGACCGCGAGGTGCTGCGCCAACGCGTCGGCGTAGGGTGCGTCGGCGGCCCAGACCACGGCCAGGCCGAACAGCGACGGCACGAACGCCCGCCGGAACCGGGGGGCCTCGGCCACGAAGTCCTCCACCGCGGTCCGCACCCCGTTGGCGGGCCCGCCCTCGTCGATCGCCCAGGCGAACGCGCCTTCGCCCCGGAAGCCGCCGTCGCCGGTGGCCGTCATGCCCGGGCGCACGCCCTGGGCGAACGTGTGCGGGTGCACGGCCTCGGCCGGCAACGCGGCGGGGTCGTAGTACTGGTCGCGCCGACCGGCCGGCCAACCCGCGTCGTGGACGAAGACGAGCGGGTGCCCGTCGGAAGCGGCCGTCGCGATCGCGCGCAGCTCCCCGAGCACCGTCCAGTGGTTGTGGTCGCCGTCGAGCAGGTAGGCGTCGGCCCGGCCGACGACGGTGAGCGCGCCCGGGCTGCGCGCCTCGATCAGCTCGAGCCGCCGGTCGGCCGCGTAGGCCGCGCGGGCCGCCGGGCTCGGGTGCGGGTCGATGCCGGTCGCGCACCCGTCCACCCGGTCGAGGTAGTCGCGCAGGACCGCCGTCATGCTGGCGCCCTCGACGCCCACCTCGACGACGGAGCGCACCCCGGCGAGCTCGAGCGCCGGGACGATGCACGGGGCGAGCAGGGCGAGGGAGTGGAGCAGGATCTCCCCGTCGGGCGCCCCGGAGGCCGGGTCGGCGGCAGTCATCGGGTGGGCACCTCGTCGTCGACGAGGCGAAGATACAGCGCCACCTCGATCCGGTAGACGTCGCTGCTGTCGCCCAGGGCGCCCGGGGCCACGGCGACGACCGCCTCCCCCCGGTCGAGCGTCAGCTCGCCGCCGGCCCACCGGCCCCGCTCGGCGGGCCAGTCCCGGGCCGGATCCGTGGAGTCGAGGACGGTCGGCGGACCGTCCCGCCGGGTCAGCACGAGGCGGATGCGGTCCACCAGCACCGCCGGGACCTCCCCCCGGATCCGGCAGCGGATCGCGGTCGGCGCGGGGATGATGGTCACGAGCCGGGCCAGGCAGCGGGTCTCGGGGTTGGCGATGAGCCGGGCCGCGTCGGCCCAGGCCGGGCTCTTGACGTGCGGGGAGTCGAGCTCGAGCTCCACCACCCCCCGGCGCACCGGCCGGTCCCCCACCACCTCGGGGGCGAACCCGTCGAGCGCGAGGTCGGCGCCCACCGCCAGACGCGGGGCCGAGGCTGCGAGCACCCCGGCGGGCCAGTACACGGTCTCGTTCGGGAAGCGGTACAGCTCGGTGGCGGCCGAGTAGCGGAGGTCGAGGCCGGGGTCGACGTGGTCGAGCCGGTCGGTGGCCGTGCTGCCGAAGTTGTCCTCGTGACGCCAGCCCGCGAGCCGGGCGAACTCGGACGGGGTCGGTCGGGCCACGAACCGCCGGGCGATCATGCGCAGGGCGAGGTCCGCGTGCACGAGCCCGAGGCGCGCGTCGGCCGGACGGCAGCGGCCCCACAACGCGGCGAAGGCCTCGATCCCCTCCCGGACGGCGGCCTCCTGGTCGAGCTGCTCGGCCGGCACACCGCGGGCGTCGAGCACGGGCTCGCCGGCATCGGTGTAGTCGCGCAGGGAGCCGACCGCGGGCAGCGTCACCATCTCGAGCACCTCGGGGCTGCGCACGAGCGCCTGCGCGTCGCCGAGGGGGCTCCCGGTGTCGACGAGGAAGCCCCGGGCGTCGAGCCCGTCGAGCAGGCGGGACGCGAGCGGCCGGGTCGTGGCGAGGTACCGGCCCCGGGTGGTGCGCCCCCCGGGGAGCGCGTCGAGCGCGGCGGCGAACCCGGCCTGGATGGTCCCGTTCCAGCCCAGGTCCACCAGGAGCAGCTCGCGGTCGTCGGGGTGCAGCGCCCCGTCGAGGTAGCGCCGGAGGCGCTCGCGGGCGGCCGACGCAGCGGCGGCGACGGCGGCGGACACCTCGGCGTCGTGGACGATGCGCAGCACGACCCGGTTGGCGAGCATCACGTCGTCGAGCGGGACGTCGAGCAGGCGGCGGGGTGCGAGCAGGCGGGCGGGCACCCCGAGGGCCTCGGCGAGCACGCGTGGGGTCGGGGTGCGCCGACGCACGAGGAACGAGCGGATCGTGGGCTCGTCGATCTCGGTGACGGCTGCACGCGCGGCGACGTGGCGCGAGAGCCACAGCGGACGCGCCTCGAGCGCGACGCCCATCGACTGCGCCACCGACCGGATCAGCGGGGCGAGAAAGGCCCCTTCCCGCATCAGGCAGTACACGCGCTCGGCCCCGAGCGCCTGCGCCTCCTCCACCACCCACTCGGCGAAGCCGGTGAACACCGGTCCGAGCACGAGCGCGCCCAGGCGGCGGTAAGGCCCGAGCGGGTCGTCACCCTCGACCGCGCTGGCGGCGCGCAGCCGGACCGCGGTGAGCCCATGGTCGCCGGCGACCCAGTCGAAGGTGCGGGGGGCGGCGGCCTGGTCGAGCGCCTCGTCGAGCACGACGCCCTCGGCCCGGACCAGGCGCTCGACCTCGGGGTCCTCACGGGGGAGGTGGACGACCTGCAGCCCGAGCGCGCGGGGTCGTTGCACGTCGACGACGTCGTGGTCACCCGCGTGCACCACGCGGTGCGCCTCGACGTCGAGGTGGTCGAGCACGACGTCGAAGAGGTCCTCCCCCTTGCCGGTGCCGTGGTCGCTCGACGTGAAGATGCGCTCGGGCGGCTCGCCGAGGCAGCCGTCGAGCAGGTACTCGAGGTGGGCGGCCGAGAAGTAGGTGTCGGAGGTGCACACCACCCGGGTCCCGTGGGCCCGGGCCCGGGCCACGAGGTCGACGATCTCGGGGTCGGGGAACACCAGCGCCCGTTCGCACCGCAGCTCCTCGCGCACGAGCTCGTCGGCGACGCCGTAGGTGGGCGGGAGCTCCGCGTAGACCGCCCGCAGTCCGACCTCGGGTCCCCGACCGGCGGCCACCGACCGGGCCCGGGCCCGCAGCTCGGCCTCCCGCCGGAGCACGGCGAAGGTCGACGCCGTCACCCCCCGGGGCAGGCGACCGGCGTCGACCAGTCGGCGGCCGAGCACGGCGAACACGTCGACCGGGCGGGCCACCCGCCGCAGCAGGAGGGTGTCGAACACGTCGAGCGAGCACACCTCGATGTCGATCCGGACGACCAGGGCCCGCAGGAGCTCCAGGTTGGTGGCGCGCGCGCTCGTCGAGAACCCGCCACCGGCCATGGGAGGATTGTAGGGAGGGGACGGGGCCCCGATCAGGGAGCGAGCACCGCCCGGGCCATGACGTCGGTGCCGAAGGCGGTGAGGATTGCGAGGTACAGCAGGCCGGTGGTGGCCATGACCGCCGAGTAGTACGGCTCCCGCAGCGCCGCCCGGGCGGCGAGGAGGAGCCCCACCGTCGCCAGGGCCGAGCACACCCACATCCAGCCGAGCAGGCCCCCCCAGCCGTCGTCGACCGACCCGGTGAGCACGGCGACCATGCCCGGCGGCAGGAGCATGAGCACGATCAGCACCGGGGTGACCCAGCCCGCCCACCGGACCAGTTCGACGATCGGGTCGCGCGCGAGCCCCGGCTGCACGAGGTACCAGTGACCGAGCAGCATGGCGTCGGTCACCACGCCGAGCAGGGCTGCGCCGGCGACGAGGCGGGCGACCGCCAGGAGATCGGAGCCCCCCACCGCCACCGCGGCCGCCGCCACCGCGACCGCACCGAGCACCGGGGCGACGAGGTCGAGTGCGGGTGGGAACGACCCCGGACCGGTCGTGCCGCGGCGGCGGACCACGACCGACACGACCAGCGCTGCCACCGCGGCGACGGCCATGGCCGCACCGAAGCCGTCCCGCAGCGCAGGCGCGACCCCCGCATCGTCGTCGGCGACACCGGCGACCACGCCCCCGACCGCGAGCACCGCGAACGTCGATCGCAGCAGCCAGCCGTAGCCGATGCCGACGACCCGGTGCCGGGTGGTCAGCCACCCGAAGGCCAGACCGCCCGCCGCCCACTGGACGAGGACGGTGGCGAGGTCGAGGCGCACCGGTCAGGCCACCACCGCGAGATCCCGCGGTGCGTGGTTGCAGCGGTGCGGTCCGGCCTCGGTGGCGACCACGATGTCCTCGAGCCGCATCCCCCACCGCCCGGGCAGGTAGATGCCGGGCTCGATGCTGAACGCGTGTCCGGCGACCAACGGGGTGCCGTTCCCGGACACCACGTAGGGATCCTCGTGGGCCTCGGTGCCGATGCCGTGCCCGGTCCGGTGCACGAAGAAGTCGCCGTATCCCGCGGCGTCGATCACGGCCCGGGTCGCGGCATCGACGGCTTCGCAGGGCGTACCGACGGTGGCCGCCCGCACCCCCACCTCCTGAGCCTCGGCGAGCACGGCGTAGGCGTCCCGGACCTCGGTGGTGGGCTCGCCGACGCAGAACATGCGGGTGATGTCGGAGCAGTACCCGTCCATGGTCCCGCCGAAGTCGCACAGCACCAGGTCGCCGTCGGCGATCACGCGGTCCCCGGGCTCGTGGTGCGGACTGGCGGCGTTCGGGCCTGCGGCCACGATCGCGAAGTTCGCCCGCTCGTGACCGGCCGCGAG
>Ga0172372_10001526_pt1 | contig 35904 bp, 49 predicted proteins | sample LakKiv5m_2_FD_114544 | JGI IMG/M metagenome (GOLD analysis project Ga0172372, IMG submission 114544) | Freshwater microbial communities from Kabuno Bay, South-Kivu, Congo - kab_092012_9.5m | ecosystem: Environmental > Aquatic > Freshwater > Lake | place: Democratic Republic of the Congo... | reverse complement strand
CCGCATCCACTGTAATCGGCGTAGTAATTTAAAGCGCGGGGTAAATGTACTTCCGGGGGGACCGGGTTCGTTTCTTGCGGTGGTCCTGCCATGAAAGGATGCGGGGCAACGAAGGGAGAAGAACCAAATGGTGAGGCAAAAGGCGACGGTGTAAACATCTTAGTAATTATTGTTAGTTAGGTAGATAATCAACTTTTCTCGTGATACCGTTACGTTTTTCTAAGAAAATGACTTCCCCAGATGCGGATTTAACACTTTCTTTTCGGTGACTAATTATCATAACAGACTCATTAAAATTTTGTACACGTTCTTTTAAGATGTTTATGACTAAATCGACACCTTTTTCGTCGAGACTGGAATCAAACAGTTCATCGTAGATACTGAAATTATAAGTTACGTCCCCCTGTAATCTACGAATATCCATAAAAGCAAACAAACAGGCTAAGTCAATATTCTTACGCTCAGCTCCGCTAAAGTTAAAATATGAACAGGGTTTACCTTTATCGTCTATAATTTCTTCTTCAAAATATTCATTAAATGTACAATGACAATTAGCATCCATTTTCTTTAAATAGAAGATTAGCTTAGAATTAAACAGCTGAAGAATCTTTTTAACAATATAGGCTTTAACGCCTTCTTCAGAAACAACGAACTTGGCGGTTTCTTGCAATTTAATAGTCTTTTTTAGTTCATCAATTTTTTTATTAATCTCCTTGAGTTTTTTATTTTGTTCAACAAGCAAGCTATCGAAATTCTTTACATTATTTTTAATATCTTTTAAGTCTTGATCTAACTCTATTTGCCAGGCTTCTAGCTGCTTTTTACGGTTTAACGTATTATCATAGTCTTTTTTCTCTAAGTTAAAATTATTAATCTTATCCTGTAATGTCTCTATTTTTTCTTCTATTTTCTTTTCTAGTGCTAGAAGCGTTTCAATATCTTTTTGATTTTTGTCCATTTCTTTATCGTATTCATCAATTTGTTTATTAATTTTTTCTTTTTCTTTTTCTATATGCTTTTCATCAACATCTTCGATATTGCGTAAACACATCGGGCATTTTCCTTTAAGAGTATCAATGGTAGCAAATTGTTTATTAAGTTGTTTAGTAAGGGTTTGTTTTTCTGAAATACTGTGACGAGTTTTAATGAGTTTACTATCTATTTTTTCAATATTTTTCTTTTGATCATCTATTTGTTTCTCGATTTCTGATATATCGTGCTTAACGAAAGCTTTAAGCTTTTTTTCTATTGTAATAAGCTCATCGGTATTATTCTTTTTTCTTGTTTCATATTTTACTTTGCGTGCTTTTTGATCTACTTCTGCAGAAACCTTTTGCTTTTCTAAACTCTGAATATTTCTTTCTGTCTCTTCGTATTTTGTAGATTCAATATCAAATTCTCTCTTAGTATCATTAATGTCTTCTTTTAAACGCGAAAGCATTTCACTAAAAACGCTTAAATTAAAAATATCTTCAATAAATTTTCTTTTATCCTGCTTTTTTTTCGCCATGAACGGTATGGTATTATTCACGGTCATAATAACACAATTTTGAAATACGTCTTCGGTACAATTTAATAGTTGTAAAATATAATCATTCGTATTTGTGATACTATCGCGAGTTACATCTTTACCGTTAATTTTTAAATAACACCGAGATGGCTCTAAAGAACGGGTAATTTGAATAGAATCTTTATTACCTAAATTTTCAATTTCAATGTCTAATACAACTTCACAATTGGTTTTGTTTATATTATTAACAATAAGTTCTTTTTTAAGATCTCTTAAAGTATTACCAAATACACCAAAATGTATGGCATCTGCAATAGTAGATTTACCTACCCCGTTTCTTCTATCTTCTTTATCTCGGTTTACACCGGTAATAATATGTAACCCGGGTTTAAATTCTACTTCGACTGGTTCTTTACCAACCGATAAAAAGTTCTTAATTAAAACTTTTTTAAAAAATATGTTCTTCATTTACACTTTTGATATAAATCGACACAATACTTAGCAACCTCATCTTTATCTTCAATTTCTAATAAATTTACAAATTCATTTATAGCCTGAGAAATGTCTATACCCCCTAAATCATATCGATTTTCTTCAGGTACGTTTAGCTTGTCTACAGCTAATGAATAATCTACAGAGAGAGATTGTGGTTTATGATGAGAAAGCTGTTTAAGAAGACTGTCAATGTTTTCGCTAGATATTTTTTTATCAATTACAAATTTAACAATGTTTTTTGAAAACATCGATTCGACTTCTTTACTTTCAAGAGACTTTTGATTTAAAATATCTGATAAAAGAACCTTTTTATGTTTTGGTGAAATATTATTTTCAAAAAATTCATAAGATATATCATTAAAATCTAAAATATAATATCCTTTAGAAGAACCGACGTCTCCAAAATCCATTTCAAACGGGTTACCGAGATAGATAATCTTACCCTCATCATACTCTCTTTCGTCTCGTAAATGAAAATGCCCGGAAAAAATATATCGAGCATGATCTAAAAGATCTTTTGACTTAATACCTTCTTCGCAAAGCTTGAAAGAATTCATTTTAAAGCTCTCTATTTCTAAGTGACCAAAAATAATATCACCTTTATCAATACTTGTGAGATCAGAATTCCAAGGTAAAAATATACATTTCTTACCGTAAAGAACGGTACTGCAGGGGTCACTTATAATGTTAATATTATCCCAACCGTGTAAAATAGATAACGAATTAATATCCGTTCTATCTTTATAAAAAGAATCGTGATTACCTACAAGTATAACTATGTTAAAGTCTTTCCAGATCTTTAAAATCTCATTTACAACGTGGATAGTATTAACAGCAATTTCATCACGATAGTGATATAGATCACCGAGAATTAAAATATCTTGAATGTCTTTTTGTTCTAACTCACTTTTAAGCCATTCAGCCCACTTAAGAGCTGTTTCATGCCAAAAAGTACTATTTTGATGTACACCGATATGAAGATCGGATATACAGCATACTTTGCTGTTTCTTAATGTTATATCTTTCTGCATTAATCTTGTGCGTTGTAATTATCATCATCTGGTTCCACGTAGATGTGAACATTACCAAATTCATCAGTTTTTGCCATAGTTTCGGTATAAATTTTTTCTTTATACTCATTTAACACTTCATGGTGTTTCTTCTCTTTTTTAATGCGGTTAATAAAAGCGTGGAACGCAATCGTTGTAAAATAAGAAAATGGGCTAAATCCAGAATCAAGTCGAAATTTCTTATTCTTAAGAGCCGAAAACATCTTGACTACTGCATCACCAATCATTTCATCTTTGTATGAATAATTGATAAAGTTGGTAGCGTAAGAAAGCCCATTTGCAATTTTTATAATACTATCACCGAGTTTTTCACTTATACGTTCCGTGGTGTAAAATTTGCGTATTTCTTCCTCAAATTCTCTGCTATTTACGTAATGAAGTTTGTCTTTGGGTTTAAGTTTTTTGACTTCCTCAACCTTTTTAGCTAAGATTTGAACATCCGGGTCATTGAGGTCGACATGGCCCTCAATAGCCATTTCTTCGGCAATATTATTGCCTTTTTTCTTAAGCTTCTTGGATTGTTTTTGTACTTGTTTGTATGTTTTCTTTTTCATATAGTTTTAATCTTTTCTCCATATGTTGCTTACCGTAGTAAAGTTGATCGGCTACGTCAAAAATGACGAGCTTCTCTTTATTTTGATGTAAGCGGAGACCACGGCCTATCGATTGTATAATCTTCACCTTCGCTTTTCCACCTCCGGCGAAAATAATAAAATGTAGGTTCTTTATATTTATTCCGGTCGAGAAAATTTTTCATATAGCAACTACACAAATGTTGTCTTTTGTCTCCATTAAATTTTTAATTTTATCTCTTTCTTCGACCTCAACTTCTCCACGTATAAAGTAGATTTCTTTTAAAGGGCAATTTGCTTTAAGGGTGCTTGTTATGGTTTCTCCATGCTCAATAAAGTCTATAAGAATAAGAACGTTATTCTTGAGACCATTAACGAGTTTACTAATAATTTTATTTCTAAATTCATTTTTAATAATAAATTTTTGTTCAGCTCGAAAACGATCTGAGATGCCAGTATAATCCTGTTTTTCTTTTATTGGTTTATATTCTAATTCTAAAATTTGAATAGAAACATTACTCACATAATTTTCTAGTCTTAGCTCGTAACTATTTTTTTCGTAAAGAATGGGGCCAATTTTGCCAATAATGTTCCATTGATCTAATTCACTTTCTGGTAATGTTCCGGTAAATCCAAACTTAAACGGGGTACTAATCTTTTTTATAATTTTATTAACTTCGTTACCGCGTCTTATTTTGTGTACTTCATCGACGATCAAAAAATTTATTTGTGTGAGCCAATCTAAGTTTGTATTTTTACTTTGCAGTATGCCGAGGTTAGATATCACGACTTGAGTAGAAAGATCGAGCGGAGAACTACCTGTAAATTTTGAAGAAGTGTAGCCTACACCATAACTTGCAAAATCACCGTGAGTTTGATTCACTAGACCGAGATCGGGTACAATAATCAGGCATTTAGCTTTTGGATTTTCACGAAAAGCATTAGCAAGTATTGAAGCTATTACTAAAGTTTTACCACCGGCCGTGGCTAATACTACGGTACCTCGTCCTATTTTATAACACTTTTCTACAATTTCTTTCTGATAATCTCTAAGTTCTAATTTTAATTTCTCAATACCTAAATTTTGCTTCCAGAGATTCTTCGCGGGGAAAAGTTGCTCTAAAATTTGACTATCTGTTTTAATTTCATCGACATATTGTAAAGATGTAATAAACTTTCTAATTTCAAAATATAATCCGATATCAAATCTACCGTTAGGGGTTATAGCATAGGTGCGTTGAGGAACAAATCTTCTATAGTTTCTAATAAAAGCAGCAGATTCGTTTTTAACAGAGAACCTTTCTCGTATTTCATTAAACAGGTCACCGCTTACGATGCCCTGCTTTTTAGCAGAGTCATATGTAAACGATATCATGTAGTTTCGAGTTTAATTATATCGATTAGGTTCTTTAAATCATAGGAAGTGCTGCTTAAAGTCTTTTCTGCTTTTTCTAACAGCTCTACCACTAAATTTAACTCGCTAATTTTTTTATCCGTATCTTTAAGTTCACTGTGTTTTTCAGCAGTTCTTTCAACAATAGGTAAGGCTAGTTTAACCGGGCTTGTCTCTTGTATTTGCTCGACTAATTTACGTTTTATTTCGTCACGCTTACTTCTTAACTCAATTAATTCTTGCTTATGCCGAATGTATCGGCCTGCCCATTTATGTTTAATTCCAGGTAATTTTAACTGATATTCTTTTAAATTTAACTCGTCTATCTTCAGGTCGCTTTCTAATTCCTTTATATAATTTTCAATCATTACTTAAATAATAATATATATAAACTTGAAATCAATGAACCTATTTGAAAAAATATTTAATCAAGTTTTAGCGGAAAACAACGTTTCTGGTGGGGCTGATAGCGCTTTTGGTAACAATAACGGTCAAGATATAGGCTCATTTGGAAACCAGTTTCCCTCTCAAAATAGTAAGGCTTACAACGACGGAGATGCTCGTAAACTTTCACCATATGGTCCGGCAGGAGCGGTGCTCGGTGCTAAAGTTTCTAAAAATAAGAAACGACGAAAAGGTTCAAACGTTACCGTAAAGTTTCCTATACAAAGAAGAACCTTTCCAGGTCAATAAGATGGACTTAGGACATTGGATCGTGGCCGAGGGTGTGGTTTTTTTAGAAGAAAACTACGGTTTTATATATGAAATTACAAATACAGCAAATGGTAGAATTTACATAGGAAAAAAGCAATGTAAACATAGAAGAAAAAGAAAACCGTTAAAGGGAAAAACAAAAAACAGAATACATATACAAGAATCTGATTGGAAAACTTACACAAGTTCTTCAAACGACTTGAATGCTGATATTGAAAAATTCGGTAAAGATAAATTTGTTTTTAAAATTATTCGTGCGTGTAATTCTAAATGGGAACTAGCATATTTTGAAATTAAAGAACAAATAGAAAGAGGAGCAATTTTGTCTGAACAATATTATAATGGCATTATAAACGTTAGAATTGGTAGACCACCAAAAGATTTGAAGTTATAGTTTTTTACTTTAATATACTTTGGTGAGTGATGCATTAAGCAGAAATAATATCTTTCTTTTAGACTTAGTAGAAGTATTTAAAAGTAAAATAGATATACCGTTGGTTAATGATTTGCATAAATTTAGTGTTTTAGGTAAAGCAGATAAATCATTTAAAAAGCTCTTTTTACATAATGTCATCTACTATATTTGTCAGGATATTATTGAAACAAAAAGTAGAGAGAAAATTATTTTATACTTTAATGAAAAAGCGTTTTTAAATGAAAAACTTACTATTTTTGATCATTATGGTAAGCATTTAATTAACTATGAGTTTTTAAACATTTTTAAGATGATTAAGAATAAAATCCCAATTCGGTTTTATAATTCAAGTATTTCTCTGTCTGAATTTAGGGCCTTATTAAAGGATAAAAACGGCAAAGCTATTGATATTCTTAATAATTTAAAGAACCAGACAAACAACAAGTACAGTTATAGCTTTTTAAAGGCAAAATCGTTCTGTACCAAAAATGGATTGTTGTTTTTGGTCAAAGATTACTTTGAAAAGCTTAAGACAAAACAGCTTTTTATATCTTAAATTTAGATAAATATATATGTGAAGTTTAATGATGCATTAAAAAACGCGTATATTTTGTTTGAACAAGAGCCCCCGGAGAGTGCTTTACCGGATGCTGCAATGCCTCAGGCCGATCCAATGCCTCCTAAAAAGCCGGGTCCTGCCAATGAACCGGAAACAGATAAGCTTACCCCGGAAGGTGAAGTAATGTTAGTTAGACTTTTGCTTAAAGCATTTGTTTTATCTCCAGAACCGGAAGATGCATCTGAAATTTCCAAAATTCAAACCGTTAATGCAAGTAACTCTAAAGAAGTTTTAACAAAGATAATCGGATTAATTAGAAAATACACAGACGTTGACGTTAATATTCCGGAAGCTTAAATGAAATCAAAAAGCTATGAAACTTTTTGATGAATACTATTGTTTAATAAACGAAAAAGCATCTCTCACACATCCTTTTCATTTACCGGGTATAAACTCTGGTAACGACTTGATAAGATTTTTTAACGAATGTATTCAATCTATTGAGTCCGGACATGCAACATTAAAGTTCGATGGAGTAAATTGTTCCTTACGCCTCGTTAATAATCAGTTTGTTTTAGATCGGTATTCCATGAAAGATGTAGATGGCATCACTTCCGATCAGCTTTCTAATCGCTTTAAGGAGGGACACGGTTTAATCGAGGCAGGTAGAAACATTTTAAATATTTTCAATCAATCTGTATCTAATATTATGCCAGAGTTAAAGCAGTTAGGGTTAGCAAGTAATAGTAACTTAATTTTAAATATTGAATATATACAAGGAACAACAAACGTTATAAATTATAAGCATAACTTTTTTGTTATTCACAATATTTTAGAAATTTATGAAGTGGAAAGCCCGGTTCGTAAGACTAAAAGCCGTAAAGTTAAACCGGTATCTTATGACGAAAATATACTTCAAAAGTTGGTACAGAAAATAGATTTTGAAGCAAAGAAGTATGATTTTAATGTTGTAAATAAAGAAGGGGTACATTTTGTAAAGAAGCCAGATATCAATAAAATATTAAATTCAAAATTTGATATTAAAATTCACGAAGAAAATGTGGTTACAGATACGCTTAGAAATCTTTTAGCAAAAGCAAGAAATTCGAGTAATATTGTTGTAAAACTAAAAGATAATAGCTCGGTGAAAGCTCTTAGTAGGAAGATTTATTTGCTACACGCAGGCGGCTATTCTTTAGAAAAAATATTACAAGATGATTCTAAATTACAAGCTATCATTGATGGTTTAGTGTTTTATCACGCAACTATGTTTATCGGGCAAGAGATTTTAAATTGTTTAGTTTCTAGTTTAGGTCCAGTTAATGAGCAAGAGGGTATTGTTATAAATGATATAACATTATCGCATATTCCTTTTAAAATTACAGGTACATTTATGACCAGAAACTATTTCGAAAGTAAATTTAAAAGTGAAGAAGAAGAATATGGGTTCAAAGGTTTTTATAATAATGTACAGAGAACTCAGAATGTACCTTTTACAGATCCTATATATGGCAAACAAAGCCCACAATTTAGATTAACTCCCGGTATGGTAATATGAACTTTAAATATCATTGCCAATGAATCTAGATCAAATATATACACAAGTCATACTAGAAAAAATAAATTCTAGCCCCAGACCTGTACAATTAAAGATTCAAGCTTTTAAAGAATATCTTGAAACAAAAAATAATATTCTTTTTTTAACTACTTCGAATCGGTGGGAAGGCCATGAAGATGATAAACCCAAGAGTACCTTGCTTGCTTATCATTTACGAAATGAATTGGCTGATAAAAACATAAAACTTATAGAAGTTCCTCAGCTTACCATACATTGTTGTGAGGGGAATGTTTCTTCTCGTTTTGGTAATCACTGTGGTACTAAAGATGCTGTTTTAAAAGACAAAGATAAAAACCCCTCTGGGCATCATCGTTGTTGGGCTTCTATTAATAATAAAAACGATGAATTATGGAAAATTTCTAAGCCTTTACTGGAATCTGATTGTGTAGTATTTTTTGTAAGTATAAGATGGGGTCAAGCTAATAGTATATATCAAAAATTAATTGAAAGACTCACATGGATCGATAACAGACACAGTACTCTGGGAGAAGAAAACATAGTTAAAAATATAGACGCAGGATTTATAGGCATAGGTCATAACTGGAATGATCAAACTGTAGTAGATACACAAAAACAAGTTTTAAGCTTTTTTGGTTTCAAAACACCTAATCCTCTATACTTTTGCTGGCAATATACAACTAATGTAAATGAAGAGTCAAAGGAAGGCTATAAAAACGACCCCAAAGTCTTTGAGAAGGTATTTAATTTAAAGCTGTCTTCATGAACACATTTCAAGACTTTTATAACAACTCATTAAAAAATAATTTAGTAGTTATTTTTCCAGGTAGATTTCAGCCGTTTCATCCTGGGCATAAAAAACTTTATGACTATGCAAAAGAGCAATTTCCTGCAGCCGATTTTAGAATAGCAACTTCAAATATATCAGGTGATGAAAAACATCCGTTTAATTTTGAGGAAAAGAAAAAAATTATTCAAGCTTATGGTATACATGAATCGGAAATTAAGCAAGTTAAGGTACCTTATAAGCCTATAGAAATTTTAAAAGAATATAAACCAGAATTTACAAAAGCAATTTTAATAGGTGGTAAGAAGAATGAAAATGATTCAGAAGGAAAACCGAGATTTAATTTTACAGAAACTTCTTATTTCCAGCCTTTTAAAAAATTAGAAGATTTACAGCCTTATGATCCTGAGCATAAAGGCCATGCTTACATTTATGAGCCTTTAACATTGACATTTAAATTAGGTGAACAAGTTATTCAGGACGCCGGGCAACTAAGAAAAATGTTTAAAGAAGCGGATGAACAAACAAGAAAAAATTACATACGTGAATTATTAGGCGAATATAACGAAGAAATTTACAAGCTATTTTCTTCTAAATTAGGTTGAGAAGACTTAAAAGTAGCTGATGTTTCAGAAGAAATTTTTGCTAATTCAAAAGCAAATTCATGTGAAGGAATTAAAGATCTAAAACGTGTTAGTACGTCTTGATAATATTTACTATCCTTATGTGCAGCTAATCTTTGAAGAATTTGGCCGCATTCAACAAGGGTCAAGTGATTAACCTTCTTGTTTTTTTGTTTTTTACTCATACCGGTTAGCGCTTAGCGCTTTTTTTCTTCAATAACTTTAATTGTCTCGAAAAGTATTTTTTCTAAATTTTGCAACGATTCTTTTTTGAGAGAGCTTTTTAAACTGTTTATTATCTTTTCTCCACCTTTATCAATTGCAGTGTAGAGTGATTCTTCATTGTTCTCTTCTAAGCCATTCATATCCATATTAAATTTTTGTCTGTATTTTTCGTAATCTTTATAGGCAAAAATTGAGGCAAGATTTTCTTGTGCAGTCGTGATTTTAGAAAATACCCAAGGTTCTAAGTTTTCTTCATCTTTTAAAAGATCGTGAAGCATAGCAGAAATTTTATGAATTCTAAATAACTCTTGTTTAGCCATAAAGGCACCGGATTCTTCTGAACCACCTTTTAAGCTATGACCGCCTTCTATATTTGTCCCGCAGCCACATTCTTCGCAATTTTCATCTTTACAAGTACAGCCTTCTTCTCCTTCACATGCACATTTCTTCTTTGGAATGTTCGATAATAGTAGGTTTACGCGACCCAAGACCTATATCGCTCTCCGCATTAGGGCCGAGACCGACATCTTCTTTGACAATTTTTTGAGCATAAAGCTCATTTAAAAGTCGTACGTCTTTTTCGAACATATAAATATTTATACAAAATACATAAATAATTTAACTATGAAATCATTTAAAACCTTTTTTACAGAGAAAAAGAAAGCTCCTCGTGGTGTATGTTGGAAGGGATATAAAATGGTCGGCCACAAGAAAAAAGGTGGCAAAACAGTACCAAACTGCGTACCGAATAAGTGAATAATTTTAAAGAATTTTATAATAGACCTATTTTAGGCGTCAATGAATTAATAGAAATTGACGGGCTTGGCAAAATAAAAGCCAAAGTAGATAGCGGTAACGAAGGCTATAACGTTTTACACGGTATTAATATAAAAATAAATGGAGATAAAATTACATTTACCACTGTAAATAATAAAGAAGTCACCCTACCATTAGATGGTGATATGAAAATACATATTGGAAGCGGTGTCAAAGAAGATCGACCTATGGTACGTTTATCTTTTAATTTGCTTGGAACAAGATTTACAGAACCTTTTACGATTGCAGATCGTTCAGAAAATGAAGACCCTGTTTTAATTGGTGAACCGTTTCTAAAGAAAATAAGAGGTCTTGTTGATGTTTCAAAAGAAATAAATGAATCGACACATTATAAAGTTATAGCCAAAAGAAAAGATGTGTTATCTGGAGCATGGAACAAGAAAAAATATTCTGAAAAAGAGATTAGAAAAATAGCTAACCGTCAGAAAGTGCTAATTACAGATATTAAAGGTTCACCCAAGTTTAAAGGAAAATCAAAACTTAAAATCGTTAATCCTTCCAATAAAAAATCATTTATTAAATTTAAAAAGATTACTGATAGCGATGCCGCTGAAACCGATTGATTGAAGTATAATTAAAAGATTTTTTTGATTAATAGAATCTGTAATATACACCGTGGGAGCATAGTGTAGTTGTGTATCAATACGCTCGCCCTCTTCTTCTCCGAGTAATAAAATATCATCAATAAAATCCATAGCACCGCGTAACTTTAAAAATTTGTAGTAAAAATCTTTGTTATCTTCACACTCTAAAATTACCTCACGATGAAGATATTCGTGGGCGAAAAAAGTGAGTTCTCTAAAACTAGATACCGAAGACGGAGGATTGACCAAATCCCCATTGATAATGAGGTTCACTAAAAATATTTATTGTCATTTAGATCAATTTTCTGTTCTGCGCAAACTCAATAAACTTATAAAACTCGTTTCGTGAATTGTCGTTATTATCTAAAAACGCCCCGGACATCCGAGCCGTTCTCATAGTAGAATCATGGCGTATACCGCGATTTGAACAACAAGTATGATTGGCTTCAATCATCACAGCTACCCCGTTATTTTTATTACAGACGCTATTTATATAATCATGAATTTGCATTGTCAAATTTTCTTGTACTTGTGGCCGCCGGGAAAACCAATCTACAATACGGTTTAGTTTACTCAAACCAATCACTTTACCATTCTTAGCAGGTATATATGCCACGTGAGCGAATCCCATAAACGGTGCATGGTGGTGAGAACAGAGAGATGTTAGTTTAATATTTGTCTGTGCTACGATACCGTCGTAATTATCAATATTGTCAAAAGCTGTAACTTTCGGGGGCTCGCTATAACAACCCCAGGCAAAATCTTCTACAAAAGCCTTTGCTACCCGGTGGGGTGTATTTGCACTATTGGGATCATTTCTCCAATCATAACCAAGTGCATCCATGTAAGCCTCATATGCTTTTGCAGCCTTTTCTATAATATCGTGTTTTTCTTGTTCGTTGACGGGGTGATTATGATTCGCAAAAGCAAGCTTCTTTCTACTCATCTTGTTAATTTTTATTAATGGTTTGTTGTTTTTCAAGATAAATAATATAGATGAAGGGTAATTCATGTCTGACAAAATTGCTTGAATCGAGCTCTTTAAAAAGAGTGCGTATTAAAGTAGATCCAAAGGAAATAACCCGTGCTACTGATTTTAGCAAATGTAATGGTTATGAAGGTTACATTTTAAGAGAAAAAATGGGTAAAACAAAAATTATAGTCTTGTCTCCAGATTTTCCTGTTTTCGATGATATTCCTTCTGAATTCTTAGAAACAATACTTGCTGATCAACAAACTGACGTTGTAGATGAATTTAAGTGCTTTTTACACGGTAAGCTTGAGATCAAAGACGGTGATCCTTTTATACAGTGTCTTTCTAAAGCTGAAACAATAGAAGACTTAGAAGCCGGACTAAGACAAAAAGGATTAGAAACACAAGCTATTTGCGAATTATATAGAGAATTTATTTCTAATGAGCAAGTATAACAAGCGAATTAACCAGCTTTTAACCGAAGCTGGTTACGGTAAAGCAGCATTAAAAGCTGCAGCAAAGAAAACACTGAATGTACCGGATAATATTGCTGCATTAGGTAAGCTACCTTTTAGTTTAGCTAGTAAAGGTATTGGTGCTTTAGGTTCCGCAGTTAAAGGCGCGCAAGCTGTTGCAACAGCACCACAAAAGTTCGGTCAAGCGTTAAAAGGGGCAGTTGTGGATAACGATTATTCACCTTTATCAAATGCTCTTGGTAGTATGTCACAAAAATTAGGTTCTGCCGGAGAGCGTGTCAGCCAAGGGATAAAAAGCGGTATTGATGCTGTTAAAACCCAGAGAGATCAGGACTTACAACAAAGAGATTCCAGAATTTATCAAGGTTTAGTAGGTACAAATAACCCGCCCCGGCCGGGTAATAAAATCTCTTTTTATAATGTACCGGGGGTTATAGATTCCGGAGCCTCAATAGGTACTGTTAAAGATGTAAGGCCATACAAAAACGGATATGTTTATACTGTAGGCGTGAATTCAAATATCCCTAATGGTCCAGATACAGCAAATATTGTTTATTCAAAAGATAGCCCCTCTGTGGAGGTTTTTTATTCTAAAAAGAATGTTCCGCTTCCTAATTTAACCATGAATACTTATTTGACGCCTTCTGGCAAAGGTTCATGGTCTATATCACAGTCAGATTATTATCGTCCCGATAGATCGGCGACTGTTAATGCAGCAGACGTAACAGGAGGTGATTTAGAAGTCGGTAAAGACATCACTTATCGTACACCTGATGGTAGTATTGCAAAAGGTGTTTACCTCGGTTACAGTGACATGACTGGTAAGAAACTTCGAGTTATAAGGAAATAACTCCCAGAGTTGATTTTTTCACATATTTTTATATAATAATATAGGTATAGAAAAGACTGCGTTTCTTTATCGTGAGTTGATTGTTTTATTGTATTACTATAATTAACGTTATGAAGTATCAAAGTACTAAAGTTGTTGAACTTGGAAGCTGTGCATTTCGTCAATGGAGAGCTGAAAGTCATTGTAAGTTTGTACATGGTTACAGGTTAACTGCAAAATTTTGGTTTTCTTGTAATGAATTAGATGACAAAGGTTGGGTTGTAGATTTCGGTGCTTTAGATGAACTCAAAAAAGAATTACAAAGAATGTTTGATCACACAACTTGTATTGCTTTAGATGACCCACATCTAAAAGAATTTGAACATTTAGCGAAACTTGGTATTGTTGATTTAAGAGTTTTTCCTTACGGTGTAGGTATCGAAAAATTCACAAGAGAAGCATTTAATATTGCTAACAAAAATGTAAGGGCAATGACAAATGATCGCTGTTGGGTAACTAAGGTGGAAATGTGGGAACATGAAAAGAATTCAGCAATATTTGAAGATGCACCAGTACTTACATCTATTTCTGTTGGCTCACCTATACCCGCAGTAATATCAAACCCTACACCAGTTGAAGATTTAAAACAAGAACAACCTGAAGTTCAACCTCAGGTAAATAACCCGGTTGCAGAAAACCCTCGCGCTGCTCCTTTATATACGAAGAAGAGCACCGGGTATAGTAATCTCTTTGGCGGTACAAGCTGGGGTAATAAATGAATCAAGATAAGAAGCCTCTGGATCCAGAGGTTAAACAACAGCTTTATGGTGGAGAAATAACCGACCATTACCCCAAGCTTCAAGATAAAGTACCTTATAAAAATGATAGTAAGGCATTAGAAGATATATATTCTAAAATTCAACAAAAGCAGAGAAATATTTTAAATAACAAAGATGTTAAAGTTGAGAAAAAATAGATTCGTAACATTTAAAGTTATAAATCTTTAATTGGTTTAATACCTTAATAAAGGTATTATATTTGTTGCTTGTTTTTTCTCCCATTAAATGGGTATAATTTTTATTTGCTGCTTCTCGATCCCAAGCTTCAACTTTTTCAGTTAATAAACACGATACCTTAATGTTCTCTGTTTGTGTCATACAATAAAAAAATAATTGTTCTACAAAACAGTTTAAATATATATTATTAATAATAGACAAATCATCAAACATTTTTCTAGCTATATTAGCATATTTGTTAAAAAACTCTAAATTCTTTATATCTACATATCCCATATTATACCCAGAGTAAATATTTTTATCAGCAAAAAATTTTATTTCTGCAGGCACGTAATTAGTAATACTTTTAAAATCTTCGTAACTGGTTTTATATGTTAAATCAAAATTTTTTGACTCGTCAGATTGTTCTAAAGATTGAACTGTAAAATCTGACTCGTAATTATTTGGTCTGTCCCATAGAAAAACATCATAGTCTATATGGGTGCATTCAAAATTAATTTTTTGATAGGTATCTATTTTTGCAAGAGCAAATTTTTTTATATTTTCCCCTTCTAAAGATTCAAGAGAAACTTCAAAATCAACATCTATATTAAAATTTTGTATTTGCGCGGCTCCAAACTTATCTGTATATATTTTATAAGCATAACCGTGTTTTTTGACTAGTGACGTTGAAAGACCTAGACACGCTAAATCAAAAAAAGATTTTCTTTGTTCTTGCGGCTTTGTCCAGTAAGTCCATATATATTTTTTCATTACAATATAGACATACCTATTCCCATGGAATAACCGCCTCCACCACCGCCGGGGTTACTACCATCAGGTAAAAGTGGTGGGCGAGGCTCTAATGGATCCCAGGCAAAATTATTAAAATCACGGTTTGCACATGGTTTTGAAATAACTCTTACATTGTAATCTGATGATGGGAACAATACAGCTGGAAATGTTACCTTTCTCCATGCAGGTGAATCATACCCACCGGTTGCTGCATTTTCTAGATCTATTCTTGAAATACCAAATGGTTGTCCTGCTATAGAATAACCATCAACTGTTGATCCCCATCCACTATTAAACGCCCCGTCCATTATTACTCTTCTTAATATTAATGCTAAGCCTCCTCCTATTTCATCAAAATCAACCTTCCCGTTCGTTTTAAATGATAAAGAATCTCTTTGACCTCTTAAAATAAACCCCATTTCTTCAACATAAATAGAAGTAATGCCACCTGGCCCGGCGAAATAGGTGGGTATATGACTGCCAAAAACTGTAACTGTATCAACAACAGATGCAGGGGAAGGGCCCCCTGCATAGCAAGAGTACGTCATTGCAACCCACCTATTTCCTTTTTTAATATATAATAATAACATATTTGCTCTACAATTAGGGCCATTATCATCCCAGGTGGCGGCAATTAGACCAGGGCGATATAAATTTTGTGCTGGGACGTCAAATTTTTTATAACAACTAATTTTATAAATTATTTTTTCATTTGAGGAAAATCTTGGTAAATTTGCGTACCACCAAATAGTATTATCGGGGTTTATTGTTGAAACCGAAAAGGTGTAAGTTTCATCTATACCTTCATTTATATTTGTAATTAAGTTTTGTAATCCAACATCACTTGTTGTAATATCTGTTCTGTATACAGACATTTTTAAATTATAATCTGCGTAATCTAATATAATGCTTGATTTGCATAAAAATTCTACTCTATCTGAGTATTCTCTTACCATTGTCCCTGAAAGTTCGGAATTATATCCAGAAGGTACGTGTAGAACATAAGAAGGTACATAACCTGCTACACTAACATCCCCGATATTCTGAATATTTTGTATAGGTCTTAAATCTACATTTCGTGGTAAGCTGCCTCCAGATAAATAATTTTGCCATTCATTTTCATTATAAGAGCCTGACGATGAATAAAAATATGTCTGGCTTAAACCTAAATCTCTTAAACTATCTTTTGCTGTCATACCTGCAAACCTAGTATTTCTACAAACATGTACAACAGAACCAGGAGCAATTGATTGCAAAGACATCTGAAAATGCGGATCACCGGAAGCACCTCCATCAACATTAATACCTGTTCCGGGAAATGTTACCGAAGGTGTGGGTGTCGGTGATGATGTCGGAGCTGGGGTTATAACAGGTGTTTTTGTTGGTGATTTTGTCATTGTAACGCTCGGTGTTCCCGTTACAGATTGTGTGGGTGTAAAAGTTAAGGTAGTGGTAGAAGTAGATGTTGGGGTCGGTGTTTCTAATATTATTATTGCTTGTGTGGGTGTCGGCGTGAAGGATGGTGTATTAGAAGGTGTTGTTGTGTTTGTTGGTGTAAATGTTGGTGTTACCGTTGGTGTGATACCAACGGTAACTGAAGGGGTAGGGGTAATTGTTGGAGTTGCAGTTATAGTTTCCAGAGGAGTGCTTGTACAAGTGTTTGTAGGTGTTATAGTAGGGGTAAAGGAAGGAGTGAGAGACGGTGTAGGATTCGGGGTACTGGTAGATGTAGGTGTTACAACGGGGTTTTCTATATCAAAATTACCAGTTGCAACTATTAAATAAGTAGATCCTGGGACAAACGTTGTAAAAGGAGAAGCAAAATCTGGTGAATATGAAATAAAGCCAGTTCCGTTATTACTCGGTATTAATATACTTTCAATATATTCTTTGTAAATATCAAAATTAACTGGTGTACTATACGGAAACGTCAAAATATTGTATTTTTTTGTAATTTTTGTCACTGGTGGGACATTTACAGTGGGAAGAACCATAGAAAAATTTAAACCAGGTTTTTTTACAATAATGTATCCTGTTAAAGGTTGAAACTGAGAAATAGGCGAAGGATACCCCGGTTCATAAACTTGAAACCCTGTTTTACTAATATTAATTCCGGCTATAAAATCAACATAGGTATTATAATCATTAAGAGGATATGGAAAAGTATTGTTAAAACTAAGCAAACTATATCTTTGCGTAAAGTTTACAACTCTCATTAATATATTTATTTTTTAATTGTTGCTATTACGCGTACTATAAATTTTAAAAGCTTACTTCGGGTTATGTCGTCTTCAGTAAAATGAAATGTTTGTATTCCGTGCTCTTTACTTTCTACAGTGTCAAATCCTTTCATAATACTTTGAAAACCAGATTTATGTATGTCGGATTGTAAAGAGTCGCCTATTACAAACAACTTACAATTCTTTCCATATCTAGTTAGAATTGTAACTAATTCACTATGTTCTAAGTTTTGTGCCTCGTCTACAATTACCACACTATTCATAAATGTAGAGCCTCTTAAGAAATTAACAGGTATACTTTTTACATAATCATTTTCAAATAGAATATTTGTTAGTTGTTTACCAATAAGTTCATCACATTTCTCTATGAGAGGTATGCTCCATGGTTTAAATTTTTCATCTACCTCACCGGGTAAACTACCTAATTTTCTAGTAGCAGATTCTACAATACTTCTAATGTAAATAATCTCGTCTATTTTCTTTTCTTTTAATAATGTCAAAGCCACATATACTGCACAATATGTCTTTGAAGATCCTGCAGGACCGTCACAAAATATTATGTGTGTAGAGTCGTCAAAAGCTTTCTCTACAAAAGCTTTATGGTGTTCATTAAAATGGAACTTTTGATCTATTTTAAAATTAAGAAAAAGATCCGGTTTAATGAATTTATTACTATCTTGGGCAGCTTTTTTCAGCTGTCTTTCCCGCTTTGACATCTAACAATATTTATAGTTTATTTCTTACTTTTTGTGTATAAAATAACATGATGAGCGAGAATTCTTATATTTTCCTTAGTGATGATAAGATTTTTTATACAATCGAGGGAGAAGGTGAATTTGTAGGGAGACCATCGGTATTTATGCGTTTATCGATGTGTAACTTAACATGTAAAGGTTTTGCTTCATCGGATTCACCACACGGTTGTGATAGCTTTGTAAGCTGGTCCGTTAAAAACCGTATGACGTTTGATGAAATATTTGAGTATATGTCTCAAAACAAATATAACTGTTATTTAAAAGACGGTGCTATATGGAAAATTACAGGGGGTGAACCTTTAATACAGCAAAAGAATTTATTAGAATTAGTACAAGCTTTTTCTGAGCGTTATGGATTTGTACCTCACATAGATTTTGAAACGAATGCCACGATTATACCGGACCCTGCATGGAAAGAAAAATGGAAAGCAACATTTACAACATCGCCTAAACTTTCAAATAACGGAGATCCGGTTGAACGGAGATATAAACCAGAGGTTCTTAAATGGCATGTAAAAAATGGTTCAGGTTTTAAATTTGTAGTGAGCGGTGAAAATGAAATACGTGAAATTTTAGAGAAATATGTTTACGACTGTAATGTCCCGGTTAATAGAATTTGGTTAATGCCATGCTGTGGTAGCCGGGCAGAGCATACAGTACAGTGCCCGGTGGTAGCTGATCTTTGTAAAAAATATAATTTTAAATTTAGCCCACGCTTACAGCTTGTTATATGGGATAAAGCTCTTAAGGTTTAAGATACTTTCCAAACCAAGTGCCCCACATAAAAACTCCAAAAGGCTCTAATCGTTTTTCATTTACCAGATTGTCAACAGCTGCTCTCACTATTTTACTTTTTTGATCAGAACTAACATAATCATCTATTACAACGATGCATTTGTTTACTAAAATATCATTATAACAATTTAAATCTCTTTCAATATCACCATCTGAATCAATTAACAGTAAATCAATTTCTGGTAATCTTAATTTAATTTTTTTTACATTTATTTCTTCAAAAGATTTACCTGTTATAAGTGATATTTTTCTATCAACGTCCCATTGTACTATATTTTCAATAAAATCGTTTAAGATGTCTTTTGAAGGAAGCGAGGGTTGATTAACAAATGAACCGCCTGTTTCTACGGCAATAACAGGTACAGAAGCTTCTAATGCCATAGCAATGCTCCCTCCACCAACATAAGCACCGAGATCTAAAATACCTTTCTTACTTAGCTTTCCAAATAATTTTAAAAGGAGTAAAGTATCATTATGTAACATAGAAATTGTTTTTAATTTTTGAATTAAAGCACTCTTTTGCTGGTCTGTTGATACGTTAAAAACATATTCATATAAATCGTCAATAATAATGTCCGGGTACGACTTAGTAATTCTTTTTTCTAGAGCAACGTTGTCAACTGAATCAAAAGTTTCCACAAATTTACTTACTAGAATTTTTTTTAGAATCAAATAATATATTGTAATGCGTATAGCAATTTGTGGTACAGCTTGCCAAGGTAAGACAACACTCATTAATGATATGATCAAGACTTGGCCTATGTATAAAAAATCTACCGAATCGTATAGAAAAGTTATAAAAGAAGAAAAGCTAAAAATTAACAAAGAAGTTAATCAAGACGGTCAATGGAAGATTATGAATTGTTTGATTGATGATTTACAAAAAACAGAAAAGGGTGATAAAATTTTATTTGATAGAAGCCCGTTAGATAGTCTTGTCTATTCTCTTTGGAGTAATGGTAAAGGTAGTTCCGATATAGATGATGAGTTTATTAAAAAATGTATTCCTTTAGTAAGAGAAAGTATGAAGTTTTTAGACATTATCTTCTTTATACCTATTACAAAAGCAGCTCCGGTAAAAATACAGCAAAAAGCTACTCGTGAAATTGATCGTCTTTTTATAGAAGAAATAGATCATATTTTTAAAGCTATTACGTTCCAAGCTAATCAAAACAAATCTCCTTTCTTTGATCCTGCGGATAGACCCCCTATCATTGAAGTCTTCGGTAATCCTGAAGAGCGTATTCAAATGATAAAGTTTTATTTAGGCACAGATGGTGATTTAATTGAATCGGACGAAAGCGTACTAAGCTTTGAAAATTTAACTGAAATGCAATCTCTGCTAGAAACACAGCAAAACATAAGTGAGGAAGAAAAACAAGAAAAGAAAATTAAGAAGCAGATCATGGTAAACAATAAATATTTACGTGACAAAATTTAACGACAAATTTGAGCAACTCTTAGAAAGCTTTCCTACATCTATACGGACAATAAAAAGAGAATTTTATCCTAAAAATTTTAAACTATCAGAAAATTTTATTAAAGCTTTTAGAGACGAATTTAAAAGACTTATTGATGAAGGTCATGACAAAAGAAATGCTTTACGTAAAATAAACAAAGCGCTATTTTTTCACACTAGAAATCAGTAGAACTTAGTAACTTTATATTTAAATCCAAGATTAAAATTTAATCTCTGTGCCTGTGTATGGTACACATCAAACGAAAAGCAATTGTTCGGTGCATTAATAATATTTGTAACATACAACATACCGGACAGTAGAGGCATTACGGATGTGAAGGCAGGATTAAGAACTAAACTAATATCTGCTTCTACAATATCAGTATAAGCTAAGTTGGCGGGTAAAGGAGTTGAAACTGTCACGGTTTGGTATTGATTATTGCTTTGAATAATTCCTGTTCCGTAAGCAACGTAAGCACGGGTAAAAATATTGTCAAGATATGAAGTAACAGATGGTACAAAATTATTTCTCAGATCACTATATTCCGGTGAGCCTGTTACGTAATCAGCGCTTGTACAAACGCCTCCTGTAAAAATAAACTTATTGTAATAACCATTAACTAAAGAAGTGCCTGGTTGGCCATTACTAACAAAATTGTTTGCAGAAATATTTGCTGCTAACGTAATTGAATTTGCAAAAATATCTTGAGCACATGTTGTACCCATTATGGTAGCATTTTTGCCTGTATCGGTCTTTACAACGTTTAACTGATCAAAAGTAATTGTTTGTGTACCTTGTTCAGTTTGTACTATAAGCAAATCACCGTCTACTAATTCAGGAACAGTGGGGAGCTGTGAAATATTTACAAAATTACTGTTTGATGCGTTGTTTGCCATTTATAGTATTTATATTAAAATATTGGAAGCCCATATGAATAAAATTGGCGTAGGTATAGTTACATGCAATCGGCCTACGTTTTTTCTTAAGTGTTTATTAAGCATACCGGACTCCATTATAGATATTGTCGTTGTAAATGATGGTAGTGATTTTGCCGATATTGATAAACTATACAAAAAGAAAAGTTTTGTCTATCTTCATAATGAAAAAAATATAGGTGTGGGTCGTTCAAAAAACAAATTAATGCGCTATTTACTCGGTAATGATTGTGATCATATTTTTATTATTGAAGATGACATTATTGTAAAAGATGCAAATGTTTTTAAAGAATACATACGCGCGAGAAATATAACAGGTATACAACATTTTAACTTTGGTTATCACGGTCCTGCAAATAAAGAAGGTATTTCTGGAGGTAAACCCGTGCCCCGGTTTATTGTAGATTATGGTGAAGTAAAAATAGCCATTAATATGCATAGTGTTGGTGCTTTTAGCTATTATACAAAAGAAGTATTAGAAAAAGTAGGTTTAATAGATGAGGCTTTTACAAACGCGTTTGAACATGTAGAGCACGATTACAGAATTGCAAAAGCAGGATATACAACCCCATATTGGAATTTTGCTGATATTGCTAATAGTTGTAATTATCTTGATGAGATAGAATGCTCTGAAAAGAGTAGCGCTATAAGACCAAGATCGGATTGGCGATCTAATATAATGAACGGTGCAAAATTGTTTCTTGAAAAGCACGGATATTCTCCTGCGTGGCAAAACTCTGTACCAGATACCTCTGAAAAAGACGTCAAAGAGATATTAAAAAAAATATATAAGAAATATGCTATCAAAAATTGATATTTTAATTCCTGTTTCTATCGATCACGAAGATCGTTTACGAAATTTATCTATTGTTTTAGAATATCTTTCGAAAGCTCAATTTACTAATGTATTAGTCCGGGAGTATTATAAAGAAAAACCTAAGACAGAATTATTAACTAAGAAATACTCTCAATACAAATTTACAGCATTTAAAAATGAGCAGGATTACTTTAATAAAATGAAATGTATCAACGAATTATTCCAATCGAGTACAGACAATAGTATAGCAAGTTGGTATGATGTAGATGTACTAGTAAGCAAAAAAAGCTTAATTTCTGCTGCTACAATGATAGAAAATGAGCAGTATGATGTAGTGTATCCATATGATGGAAATTTTTTTGATATACCAGCAGATACTGTAACCAAGCTTGTTACAGATCTAAATACCCCGGTAGAGTTAAAAACATGTACTCTGTTTAATAAGAGCTCGTGGGGTGGGTGTGCAGTCTTTTCTAAAGATTCTTTTGTACAAGGTGGTAAATGTAATCCTAACTTTAAAAACGTGGGTTATGATGATGATGAATTTTTAATGCGTTTTAGAAGATTAGGATTTAAAATCGGTAGAACAGATGGTGTCCTTCTTCATTTAAATCATTTTCGTGGTAACACGTCATTTAACTATAATGACTACACACAAAATAATATTAATGAAGTTACAAAAATCACACATATGCCTCTGGAAGAATTAAAGACGTATATTAAGAATTGGTAATGATAACAGCACGACTTAAAGGGGGACTGGGTAATCAAATGTTCCAAATAGGAACAGCTTTAGCTTTATCGAAAAAATTTAAGGACAGCTATGGGATTGACTATAACATTAAACATTATTCTGGCCAAGGATTTCCTCATTTAAAATACAAAGATAATATTTTTAAAAATATACCTATTATAGATTTTAAAGTACCAGATTTTGAAGTATATAATGAACCGAAATTTAACTATGTTGAAATACCTAAAACAAAAGAAAACTTAATTGTTGATGGTTACTTTCAAACAGAAAAGTATTTTTTAGAATACCGAGAAGATGTTAAAAATATGTTTTATTTCGACCCTTCTCTTAAAGAAGCAGTAGATAAAAAAGTACGGTCTATTAAAAATGTTTCAGAGAAAAACAAAGTAACAGTAATGCATGTGCGTAGAGGTGAATATACGTTACTTCCTAAAATACACCCGGTTCAGCCATTAGAGTTTTTTAATAAAGCCTACGAAATCTGCAATGATAGTGATACGTGTTTTATTATTATCACCGATACTCCAGATTGGTGTCGATATAATTTTACACAAAAAAATGTTTTCTTCTTTCAATCTGGATTTAACTTTTTTCATGATCATAAAGGGGGTGGTTTAAGTGAATTGTATGATCTTTATATTGCTTCTATTGCTGATAAAAATATTATTTCAAATAGCTCATTTGGTTGGTGGGGGGCATATCTAGGTAAGAAAAAAGAAAAAGTAATATGCCCGCGTAACTGGTTTGGAGAAGATGTTTGGTTTAAGCCGGTTAGCTGGAAAGATTGGGAAGATGTTTTTGTAGATGGCTGGACTGTTCTATGAAAAATATTTTAATACTCGGATCTGAGGGTCAAATTGGTAAGCCTTTAGAAGAATATTTACAACAAAAAGGACATAATGTTATCGGTTTAGATGTTGTGCTTTCACCGTTTCACGATTTAAGAGAATACGATAACATAACTGTTAGTAACTATATTCGAAATGCAGATTTTGTTTATTTCTTAGCATTTGATGTAGGGGGCTCGAGATACTTAAAAGAATATCAGTATACATACGAATTTATTGATAATAATTCTCGTATTATAACAAACGTATTTTATTATCTTAAAATTTTTAAAAAGCCGTTTATTTTTGCTTCTTCTCAAATGTCTAATATGAGTTATTCTCCATATGGTGTTTCAAAAGCTCTTGGTGAATACTATACGAAAAGTTTAAATGGAAAGATTGTAAAATTCTGGAACGTTTATGGCATAGAAAAAGATATGAAAAAAGCCCATGCTATCACTGATTTTATTTTAAAAGCTAAGAAAACAGGCGTTATTGATATGCTCACAGATGGTCAAGAAGAAAGACAGCTTTTATATAGTGAAGATTGTTGTAGATGTTTAGAAACTGTTGCAGAACATTATAACGATATTCCTAACGATAAAGAATTACATATAACTAATTTTGAATGGTATAAAATTATTGATATTGCGCAAAAAATAGCGAGTATGTTTCCAGAAACTAAAGTGATACCGTCCAATAGCATAGACACCGTTCAGCTAAATAAAAAGAATGAACCGGATCCATATATTTTAAATTTCTGGAAGCCCAAGGTGTCTATTGATGAAGGATTGCAGCGTGTAGCTGACTTTTACAAAAAACACGATTATTGAAATAGTTCGATACATTAATAAATTTGTATATGGAATATTTGGTTTTATCACAGTCCTGGGGCGGGCTAGGCGACAATCTTCAATTCTCAACATTACCAGAACATTACTCAAATATAGGAAAGGACATTTATATTTCATCTAATAACGTTGTAAGAAATTCTGAAATAGGTGATATTGTTTGGAATAAAAACCCGTTTATAAAAGGCATAAAAAACGAACCGGGTAATATTGGAGGTAATTTATTTGGCTCTATACCAAAAAGCGCATGGGACCGTCCTTGTAATATTTTAAAAAAATGGGAAATAGTTCACGGCTTAAATACAGATAATGATTATCCTAGACCTAAAATTTATTACAAACCAAAAACATTAAAAGAACATAGCAAAAAAGTAGTTGCCGATCTTACTTCAATTACTACAGCTCAAAATTATAAAAGCGATGTATTAAAGAAAATTATAGGTACAAAATACTCAAAAGATAATTTTTATATTTTAAAACCTAAAAATAAAGATATTCCCCAGCCTTTATTTGAACATCAGACTATAGAATTTAATGATATATACGAATATTCAGATATTATTCATTCTTCACATCAGTTTGTTTGTTTGTATAGTGGTTCGATGGTGTTAGCAGCTGCTATAAAAAACGAAAATATTAATTGTTATTTCCCGCCTCATTCTAGTTATACTCTAGAACAACAAAAACCGTATTTTTATTTTAATAACGTAGAGTATTTTGAAACGCTGTGATAGACAATTACGAGCTTCTTCCTACCGGTGCTATTAAACAGGTAAATATAAAACCGTTTCAATATGATTATAATTATGTTGAAAAAGCGTATAACAAAATAGATAATAATTCAATGTCGTGTTTGAGGTTAGGTAATATTTTAGGTACTACCGGCTATATACCACATTCTATTTTAGATATAGGTTACGGTAACGGTAATTTTCTTGAGTGGTGTTCTAAAATTATTCCTAATTGTTATGGTAACGATATTGAACCGGCTTATCCTTTACCAGAACATATAAAATTTGTAAAAGATATAACTGAACAGTTTTATGAAGTTATAACTTTTTTTGACTGTTTAGAACACTTTAGTTCAATTGATTTTTTAAAAGATTTAAAATGTAGATGGCTAGTTGTAAGTTTACCTTGGTGCCATTATTTTTCTGACGAGTGGTTTACTAAATGGAAGCATAGAAAAGTAGATGAACATATATGGTATTTCAATGACGATTCACTGAAACAAACAATTGAACAGTTTAATTTTACTTTAGTGCGTACTAATAATATTAAGACATTATTCGTAAACATGAAAACTATCCGAATATTTTAACTCAAATATTTTTAAAAAATGAAGCTTAAAATAATACAGGATGATTCAGCTGTAGGGCTTGGTTCTACTATTTTACGTGTAATTCATAATCTTCAATATATAGAAAAGGATCAAATTCTTTATTTTGAAATGAGAAACCGTCTTTATTCAAATAGCGGTAATACTTGGAACAGGTTTTTTTATCAGCCTTTTGAATATAAAAAAGATGAAATAAAAGAACTATTTAATTCTGGTTCTTATGTACAAGAAAACTGCTGGTACAAGTGCGGGCAGTTTTTATTGAGCTACGGAAAAGATCAAAATAAAGATCAATTTTTAGATTCAAATTTTGTTAATCCTTTAAGAAAAATAGTTAAAAAATATTTTAAAGTAAAAGACGACATAGCTGAAATAAGCAAAGTTTTTATAAAAAACAATTATAATATGCAAAATGTCCTATCCATACATAAAAGAGGTACCGATCATTTTGGTTCCGGAGGACATGCGGCGGGTCAAAAACATTTAATGGATTATAAAGCTATTATTAAACCGGCTATTGAAAAAGCTCTAAAAGATAAGAAGTGTGATAAGATTTTTTTAGCTACAGATGAACAAGAAACATATGATAATATTAAAAACGATTTTGGCAGTATTTTAATGAAATATAATGCTGATTTAATTCCTCCTGGTTCAGATAGTGGTCTGCATTACTCAAACGCATATAATGATGACAATAAGAAATTTAAATTAGGTGTAGATATGTTAACAGATGTTTTTATAATGGCTGCTTGCAAATACAGTCTTTGTATGAAAAGTAATGTATCTATTTTAAATATTTTGTTGCGTGATAATTATGATTATGAATTTATTGATAATCATATTGATTATGGGATGGCAGGGTAATGTTACAAGTTAATCTATTTGACGGTACGTTCGGACATTCTTTAAATGAGAATGGGTTTCTTACTTCTACCAAAGACAGAAAGCCAACTCTTATATCATATAAAGAAAAATTAATGTCTTATGATGGCATCACTGTATTCAGTGACGAGTTTATGTATAGTGATTTCCCCGATCAGGTTAAAACAAAGATAAAGGTAGGCTGGTGCTTAGAATCGCCTGCTGTAAAACCGCAGGTTACCCAACATCTAGAAAAAATAGAAGATCGGTTAGATTATATACTTACCTTTAGAAAAGATTTATTAGAAAAAAACCCTAAAAAATACTTACCTGCAATCGTAGGTGGTACTTGGATTAATGAATCCGAGCACGGTCTATATGAAAACGAAAAAACTAAAAACTGCTCTATTATTCTTTCCGGTAAAACATTCTTACCTGGACAACAATTAAGACATACTATTTACAGACAAGTGCAGGGTATAGATGGTTTTGGAGGCGGTACTAAAACAGGACATATTTTTGATAAAATTGATTCTCTTAAAAATTATAAGTTTTCGTTCGTTATAGAAAACTGTCAACATTATAATTATTTTACCGAAAAATTAATTGATGCGCTTGTAACAGGGTGTATTCCCATCTATTGGGGATGCCCTAATATTGGTGATTATTTTGATATAAACGGGATCATAGCTTTTAACAGCTTGGATGATATAGCTAATCTTAAACTATCTAAAGATACATACATGTCTAAAGTTGGGTCAATAAAAAATAATTTTGAAAAAGCAAAAGAATACCTTTCATCTGATGATTCTTTAGCTAAAATAATTAAGAAATATATTTTATGAAATATGCATTAGTATGTGGAGCGGGGGGTTTTATCGGTAACCATCTAGTTAATCGATTGAAAGAAAAAGGATATTGGGTTAGAGGTGTGGATTTAAAGTCTCCAGAATATAGCAATACACAAGCAGACGATTTTATTGTTGGAGATCTAAGAGATAGACAAATAGTAAAAGATAGTTTATACGTCTTAAAGGACAGTAATACAAATAGTAAAGAAATATATGTAGATGAAATTTATCAATTAGCAGCAGATATGGGAGGTGCAGGATATATTTTTACCGGGGAACATGATGCTGATGTAATGCATAATTCAGCATCTATTAATTTAAACGTGGTAGATCTAGCTGCTAAATTTAATGTAAAGAAAGTTTTTTATAGCAGCAGTGCTTGTATGTACCCCGAGCATAATCAATTAGATCCTAACAATCCAAATTGCGAAGAAAGTTCTGCGTACCCTGCAAATCCAGATAGTGAATATGGTTGGGAAAAGCTCTTTAGTGAACGTCTTTATCTTGCTTACAAACGCAATTATGGGTTAGATGTAAAAATAGCTAGATTTCATAATATTTTTGGTCCTCTAGGTTCATGGAATAATGGTAAGGAAAAAGCACCTGCCGCTATTTGTAGAAAAGTGGCTCAGGCTGTAAATGGTGGTGAAATAGAAATTTGGGGTGACGGAGAGCAAACAAGAAGTTTTCTTTACATAGATGAGTGTCTCGATGGGGTAATAAAGTTAATGGAATCTAATTTTGAAGGGCCTGTTAATATTGGATCGGAAGAAAAAGTTTCTATTAATCAGCTTGTCGATATTGTATCTAAAATTGCTGGCAAAAGCCTAGTTAAAAAACATATTAAAGGCCCTACAGGAGTTAGAGGTAGAAACTCAGATAATAAGTTAATAAAAGAAAAACTCGGATGGGCCCCTTCTCAACCCTTAGAAATTGGTCTTAGTAAAACATATTCATGGATAGAAAAAATGAACTATCTATGACTTTAATAGAACTTATTTTTTGTATTGCAGTTTTAGTTTATCTTGTTAAAATAATGGGAGAGAATTAATATGATTTCAGAAGATATAAAAGTTTATGACGGGAGCTTAATACACGGTCGTTTTGCTTATAAATTTTTTAAAGAGCGTACCTTACCGATAGGGAATATTGTAGCTTTTCGCGCTCCTATGAAGGTTGAGGCAGAAGGTATGATCGATACCGAGGATGTTTTGAATAATGATTTTATCTACAGTGATGATGCTATTAATTTTGTATGGGAAATACCTTACCTGGATCCGTTTGGTGCAGTGGCGTGGCAAAGGTTGTTTAATACACAAATAGCTAACATTCTAAGTACAAATTATCTCAAGGCCCCTATCACAGTTGATGGGGATGATATGATAGTTCAAAAAGAGCATACCCAGGGCGGTGTCACTCAAACTAGCGGTAAATGTAGTGTTAGCATTACATATGTGAAAAACGGTGTTGCTCTCGGTCATACCGGTATTAATATCAAAGCTGGAAAAAAGGCACCTGCATTTGCTTTTTCTACTAATTTAGATGATACCCAAGCAATAGACTTTATGAAAGATGTAATTAAGCTTTTTTATACTCTTAACGACGATATTTTTATTGCTACGACCAAAGTTATTGCTTGAATACTATCTTTGATTTTTTAAACGATATTTTGTTTAGTAAAAAAAAGACAGCATTTCAGTCTGTCGATGATGCTAAGCTGTTTTCCCCTTTTTTAGTTAATCGATGGATCAGTATGTATTCGCCAGAGTGCGCTATTGTTATTAATAAGCTTGCTAAATATATTTCTGTTTTTGAAAACAAACAAGATTTATATAACTTCTTGGTCACAATGGTACCAAAAGTGTCTAAAAGAAATATTAACTATATAAAGAAAATTAAAGAAGATAAGAATAAAAAAGAAGAAGTAGATTTTGTTTCGTTACTAAGTAAAAAGCATGAAATTTCTAAAAGAGAAATAAAAGAATATCTATTGATTGAATAAATAAAGCGCTTGCATAAGTCATTTTAATGAGCGCAAACATAGACTTATTAACTGTCAAAAAGTCACTTATTGACTTATCGGAAACACCTAAAAATTCTTTTAATAGTGTTTTTACAGGATACAACCTGAAGAAACTTTTAGATGATATTTTACTTGTAAAATTTGTAGATGAAACAGAGGACGGTACATCTATAGTTCGCAATGGTATTGTTGTTCCATTAAACACCGATACCCGGGCGTGGAGAATTGGTGAGGTCGTTTTAGCAGGCCCGAATATTAAATATACACAAATTGGTGATTACGTTTGTTTCCCTAATAATTTAGGTATACCGATTGCTAATCTTGATGTTGATGGATACGGTACATTAAAAAAAGGAGTATTCTTAAATGAGCAGCGTATCTTTGGTATTTGCTCGTTAAGAAAAGATAATGAAAGTGTCGCTTCCCACATTAAAAAGCGTTCTTCTAAGTAATGTGGGAGAGATAAAATTTATCCGGAGAAGACCTAAGTTAGGCTCTCCCCCTACAAGACGTATGCTCTGTACAAATAATTTAAAGCTTCTTAATAGCCCAGAAGGTCGGTTAGCTTTAAATTATAGACCCGCATTAAGAGCCCCGCATTTTAACCCTACAGAAAAAAATCTTTTAATTACATGGGATATTTTTATGCAAGATTATCGATGTGTAAATATGTCTGCGTGTGAATTAGTTACATTTATCCCTGCTGGTAAAGAGTTTTGGAAATATTTTAACGAAGTTTTAGCAGGCATGTCACAAAAACAAAAAATAGAGTTCATGAACGCATGACATCTGTAGAAGAAATAGAAAAAAAAGTAAACAACTTTCTTCAAAAGAAAGTTAGATTTTTACTCGACACTAAAGTGTTAAAAGAAGGAAAACTGCTTCTTTTTTGTATCAAAGACTTTTACTGTATTTTTACTTTAATATCAGAAACAAAAAATAACAAAAAAATATTGTACGAAATTCCTTACCCGTTTAATTTAGAGCATACTAAAGAGAAGATAGTATTTGATTATACAGTTGAAACGTTTTGCCGTGGAGATAAAAACATTCGCGATACAATTAATAGAATTAAAACGAAAAAACCATTTAAGCTGTTTAATAGAAAAGTTACAATTGTCTCTGTATAATTTTAATAACTCGATCATATAATAATAGTGTGTTAAGTAGATATCTTGGACATTTTCCTAAAGAATATAATCCAAGCTCCCAACAAGTTCGGTTGATTAAGGGAGTCGAAAAAGCCTTTAACAATAATAAAAAATTTGTCATCTGTAGCGCCCCTACAGGCTCAGGTAAAAGCTTTCTTGCAAAGACCCTATCGGGACTGAGTCAGAAGCCTTCACCTGAATTTGTTAATTTAATTCGTTCTTACAAAGCTTATAAGCAAGATTATGTTGGTAATTATAATCACGAAGTAGAATGCTTAGCAGAACCTCCCTTTGGTGCATTTGCTCTAACGATTACAAAGTCATTACAAGATCAATATTTAAAACTTTTTCCAGATACAGATCTACTAAAAGGTAAAACAAACTATGCTTGTAACGTAGATACGCGATTTGATGTAGAAACCGCGCCTTGCGTTTTCTTACCTAAGTTAAGAGATGATTGTTGGGAAAAAAACTTTTGTAATTATTATAATCAAAGAAACAAATCTTTGTTATCTCAGTTTTCTGTTTTAAATTATAAAATGTTTTTAAGTTTACCGGGGCACGTAAAACGTAAAAACTTTATTATTTGCGACGAGGCTTCAGAATTAGAAGACGAATTAGTTAAACGTTTTTCTGCAGAAATTATTTATGAAAAGTTAAGAAATTACAGTATTGATTACAAACCACTAATTACAGACAACCGAGAAAGAGCTTTTAACTGGACTAACGATTTAATCTTAACACTAAGCGAAAAGATCAATACACTTATTGTTAAGGCTGCAAAAAAAGAAGGTGCACTATCACAACCGGAAAGAATAAAATTACTATACTTAAAAAATATACACCGATCTTTACTCACAGTAAATGCAAACTGGAGAGAGAGCGAATACATAGTAGATCACGACGCTAAAAAAGTTTCATTTTTACCATTAAGAGTTAATAAGCTTTCAAAGCATATTTTTGATTATGCAGATAATGTTCTTCTCATGTCCGCTACAATTATTGATCACAAAAATTTTGCACGCGGTTTAGGTATAGAGGATTATACATATGTAGAGGTAGATAGTGATTTCGACCCTCAAAAATCACCTATTCACGTTACATCTAAAAATAAACTTAATTATAAAAACATTAAAAATGTTTTGCCTGTAATTGGTGATCAAATTAAATCTATTATTAATCATCATATAAATGAAAAAGGTATTATTCATACTCATTCAAATGAAATAACAGAAATTTTAAAAAGTAAATTAAAAGACAATTGTCGGTTTTTGTTTCGAGATGATTTAACTAATAATGAAGAGATTCTCAAAGAGCATTTTGAATCCCATTTACCTACAATCTTAGTAAGCCCTTCTCTTGCCTATGGCATTGATTTAAAAGATGACTTAGCGCGTTTTCAGGTTATTGTAAAGCTACCATTTCCACCTTTATCGTCAAAACGAATTAAGAAGCTATTCGATCTAGATAAAGACTGGTATGAAAATAAAATGCTAAACGCGCTTGTACAAGCTTGCGGTCGAGCTACTCGTAGTAAGCAAGATTTCTCTATAACTTATATTTTAGATGGAAATATATTTAACACTTTAAAACGGGTAAAAGACAAACTACCGAAATATTTTATAGATAGAATTTGTTAAATAATTAGGTGAAGAATCGCACTTTTAATTTTGAAGTAAAAGACCTAATAACGCAATTTGTAGCTGCGTTTGATGATATTGTCATTAAAAGATATGACAAAAACCGTGTAGCTCAAAGTTTACTACAAGTAAGATATGTATATGCTCCTAAGCAAAGAGTAATGTATGATTTAGTCAATAAAGCTCAAAACATTACGGTTCCGGTAGTTTCAATTAGTATTAATAACATTACCCGTGACGAAACTCGAGTTTTTAATAAACTTGGGGGATTCTATTTTCCAAGTCCAAACTTACTAACTAAAAGCAATTATTTAGCTAGCCCGGTTCCTGTTAATATTACAGTTAATATGTCCATACTTTCTAAATTTCAATCTGATATGGATCAGATTATTTCTAATTTTGTTCCTTATAATAACCCTTACATAATAATTTCTTGGAAAATTCCATCCGATTTAGTAAGTGAAACTCAAGAAATTAGAAGTGAAATACTTTGGAGCGGTAGTATTAATCTAAGTTATCCTACAGACATTAATGCATCTGAAAAATACAAAATTATTGGAGATACTTCTTTTACTATTAAAGGTTGGATGTTCCAAGTAAAACAAAACGAGGTGGGTAATATTTTCGTAATTGATACAAACTTTCATGCAGAAAGAACTATACCCTTGTATGACGATGTAACAACAATGATGATGGGTACAAGCACTATAGGCGTGACAGAGTCGTTTAGAATATCTGGTAGCCCTCTGATTACGGATGTAATATACTCATATAACCCTTAATGTTATACCTTTAAGTTTGAATACTTTTAATAAATAATCTTATGGCTGATTCCAATAGAGAAAGCACATTTGGTCGTGATTTAATGAAGTTTATTTCTAATAAGCTTCCCTATAAAGAGCTTTCTCTTGCAGATAAAATTAACGATTTAAATCCGAAATATAATTTATTTTTTGATAAAGGTACAAAAAAGAGCGAAGCTTTAGCCCGTCAAAGTGTTTCATAATCGGTTTTATATACCGACGATCTTGTTGCTAATGTTTTACAAAATAAAGATTACCACGAGTTCATGTATGCAAACATACAGCCGGATAAATCTCGCCGGTTAATGGATTACAGGGTGATGGCTGCTTTCTCTGAAGTAGCCAATGCCCTCGATGAAATATGTGATGAATTTATTAATAAGGATGATAACGGTGAAATTATAAAATTAAAATTTAAAGATGTAAATTTATCCGAAGACATTAAACAGGATATTAAGAAAGAGTTTCAAAAATATATCGGCTATTTTGATTTAGAGCATAACGGGTGGGAATATGTCCGTCAAATGCTTGTAGATGCAGAGATTTATTTTGAACATATTATTCACAAAAAATTTCCTGAGGAAGGAGTTCTTGGTGTAATTCAAATTACTTCTGATTTAATCGATCCTATTTTTGGTAATGTTCAAAATATGCTGCTTAAAGGATATTTGTTAAAAAAGCCTGTATTTGATTTAAAGAATCCTACAAAGATTGTTAAAACTGAATTTGTACCGATGGATGTAAATCAAGTTACATATATCAATTCAGGTATATGGAATGAAAGTAAAACAGTACGCTTACCATTTATTGAAAATGCTCGTCGCGCCTATCGGCAGTTAAGCTTAATTGAGGATTCGATTGTCATTTACCGCCTAGTTCGAGCCCCGGAACGTTTAGTGTTTAATGTAGATGTGGGTAATATGCCCCCTCCGAAAGCAGAAGCTTATCTTAGAAAATTAATGCAGCAGTACTGGAGTAAGAAAACGTTTGATGCTGATCAAGCTGCAACTGTACAGAAGTTTAACCCACAATCCATGTTAGATAGTTTTTGGTTTGCAAAACGTGCAGGCAGTGAAGGTACTACTGTAACCCCGTTGCCCGGGGGTCAAAATCTCGGTGAACTTACCGATCTAATGTACTTTGTTCAAAAGCTGTATAAGGCTTTAAAAGTACCAGTTACCAGAATTAACCCTGAAGATACATTTAAAGACGGTGCAGATATATTAAGAGAAGAATTAAAGTTTGCCCGGTTTATTATTCGCTTACAACAGACATTTGCAGCTGGGTTTAAAAATGGTTTTGTTACCCATCTTAAGCTTAAGAAGCTTTGGGAAAAATACGAATTAAAAGAAACACACCTAGATCTACATTTTAATGTACCGACTAACTTCTATGAATTAAGAGAAAATCAAAAGTTTCAATTAAAGGCTGAAAATTTTAATGCAATTACACAGAGTGATTTAGTTTCAAAAACATATGCACAGAAAAAATATCTAGGGTGGTCAGAAACCGATATTATGGCTAACAGAGAATTCTTACGTAAGGATAGAGAGTTATTGTGGGAATTAGATCAGATTTCCCAAGGTGGCCCGGACTGGAGAGAAGGTGGAGTAGCCGCAGCAGGCGGTGGAGCCCCTCCTGAAGAAGGTGGAGGCGGATTAGGTGGGCCCAGCGGATTACCGCCTGGAGGTGCACCTCCTGAATTTGGACCCGGACCGGGTCCAGAAGCCGGGGGAGCCGCGCCCGGTGGTGCGGCACCGGGACCTGGAGGAGGAGCCCCGGCGCCCGCCGGGGGTGCAGGAGGGGGGCCTACGCCCGCTTAATAAATGGATTGCTCTGCTATAACACCTATTTCGGCTTTTCAAAGCACGAATCTTAATAGTAAAATTGATTCTTTTTCAAGATTAGGAAATAGAATTTCTCGCTCTTTAGGAGCTCCAATGATTAATTTGGAGATTCATCAAGATCAACTAAATGAAAATATTGCTATTGCTTGTGAAATGTTTGCAAAGTTTGCCGGTTATACAGAAGAATATCTTGTGTTTGATTCTGATCTTTACAAGGACGGTAAGGGGTTAAAACTTGATGAACTGTTTAGCATATCACCTAACTTTAATAGAATAAATAGCCCTAACAACCCTGTTTATGTAGCCAAAAGTACAATACCGGCTTCTACATTTTCATCTTCTACTACATTATCATCTACCTATACAGATGGTATTTTTAAAAATCAAATCTTGACTCAAACAAATTATCTTTCTGTTATTGCGTTTAATGCTACTTTGTTGTCTTCTTTTAATCCTTCATCTAACATTAATGATCAAAAAATTGTTAACAGCTTTGATTATGATATTATGGATTATAGAAAAGTTAT
>Ga0172372_10001525_pt1 | contig 35906 bp, 35 predicted proteins | sample LakKiv5m_2_FD_114544 | JGI IMG/M metagenome (GOLD analysis project Ga0172372, IMG submission 114544) | Freshwater microbial communities from Kabuno Bay, South-Kivu, Congo - kab_092012_9.5m | ecosystem: Environmental > Aquatic > Freshwater > Lake | place: Democratic Republic of the Congo... | reverse complement strand
CGTCCGTAGGCGGCGAGGTAGAGTTCGGTGACGATGGCCTCGGGGGTGAGGTTGGAATCGGCGAGTTTCCGGGCGCGTCCTTCGGCGCTGCTGATCCGCTTCTGGAGCTTCGGCGAATTCATCAGGTGAAGCGACTGGACGACGCTCAGCCTCAGGTCGCGTTCGCAGGGGCAATCGGAGGAGGCGTTGGGGCGGCCGAAGGCGTCCAGGAAATGGGAGTCGATCTTGTAGGACCACGTCTGGGTGGCCCGGGAACCGGGAGGCGTCGCGACGAAGGTGTCCGGTGAACCGGTGATGTCGGAGACGGCGTCGTCGAGGACTTCGGCGGGAAGGCGGCGGCGGTATCCGCGGGAGAAGTGTCGGGTGTCCCCGAGGTTGGTTTCGTTGGGTCGGGTGGAGAGTTGGTAGAGCCGGGAGTTGAACAGCGTTCGCAGGAGATGCTTCAGGTCGTAGCCGTGCGCCACGAAATCAGCAGCCAGGGCGTCGAGGAGTTCGGGATGGACGCAGGGGTTCGAGAGCCGGAAGTCGTCGACAGGTTCGACGAGTCCGCGGCCGAAGCAGAAGGCCCAGACGCGATTGACGAGGGCGCGGGCCAGGAATGGATTGTTGGTGGCGGTCGCCCAGTCGGCGAGGGCGAGCCGCGGATCGGTGTCGCCTGCGGTGAGCAGGGGACCGTCCGGGGCGCGCGGGGCCATGACCTCCCCGGTGACGGGGTGCTTCACGCTGCCGCCCTTGGCGAAGTAGAAGGATTCGCGTCCCGCGGAGATCGGCGGCGAGAGACCGGCACCCTTCTGTCGGACGGATCCGAAGCAGGCGGCGAGTTGGTAGAAGTCTTCCTGGCTCCACTTTTCGTTCGGATGATGGTGGCAGCGGGCGCACTCGAGTCGGACGCCGAGGAGGACCTGGGAGAAAAGCGTGGTCAGTTCGGGTGGGTCGCGTCGGTCGCGGTACACGACGGCCGGGCCATTGCGGTGATTGGCGCCTTCAGCGGTGAGGAGGTCGCGGACGAAGGCGTCGTAGGGCCGGTTCAGGCGGAACTGCTCGCGGATCCATTGGTCGAGGACGAACACGGACTTCACGCCCACGCGATCCGAGTTGGGGCGGAGCAGGTCGGCCCAGCGCCCGGCCCAGAAGTCGGCGTAGGCGGGGTCCTCGAGGATGCGGTTGATGGCGGTGCGGCGCTTGTCCGGGGAGGAATCGTTGAGGAAGGCGGTGACTTCGGCGGGAGTCGGGAGCGTACCGATCGCGTCGAGTTTGAGGCGACGCAGGAACTCGGCGTCGGTGCAGGTCTCGGAGGGGAGGAGTCCCAGGCGCTGGAACCGTGCGTGCGCGATGGGATCGATGAAATTGTTGGTGGGAAGTTGGGCGTAACGTTCCGGTGGAAGGAGGCGTTCCGCGGGAACGAGGACGCGCGTTGCGGCGACCTGGCCCATGTAGCGGGCAACGATGACCGCGGTGCCGGGATGCTTTCCGGCTGTGAACCGACCGTGTTCATCGATGGCGGCGAGTTCGCGATCGCTGGATTCGAAGGCCGCGAGGCGGGTCACGTCCCGGATCGACCCGTCGGAGAAATGCGCGCGGACGAGCAGGCGCTGGGAGGAGTCCGAGGGCGCGGTGCGCTCGGAGGGGAAGACCTCGACGGTGCTCAGCGTAGGTTCGTTGGTCAGGGCGAAGGGGGCGCCATCCCGGATCCAGCGGAGCAGGGTGGTGTGGGTGGTGGAGCCGGCCTCGATGCGGCGGCCGCCTTCGTGCGGGATGTCGAGGAGGGGCTTCTGGAGAAGGAGGGATTGTTCCGGGGCGGCGGGGAAGAGTCGGCGTCCCCGGACGTCCGCGACGATCTCGGCGTGGTCGGATTTCGGGTCGTAGGAGAAGACCGAGAGCTTGAAGCCGTTCTGTCCTTCGGGCTTCGAGTGGCATCCGCCGGACGCACATCCGGCGCGCGCGAGTTGCGGGAGGACGTCGCGGGTGAAGGAGACGGGTTGGATGTGCCACGGTTCCTTCGCGCTCTTGCCGGGGCCTCGGACGACAACGGGCAGGGAGGTCGAAAGTTTGCCGAAGGTCAAGGTAACCGTGTTGGACCCGCTGCCGCGATGGGCGGTGAACTCGCCGGGGGCAGAGGTTGCGAACGGAGCCCCGGAGGGAATGCGGGCTTTGGCGAAGTCCGTGAGGTCGTATTCCCGTCCTTCGTGGCTGATGCCGGTGACGCGGTAACCGAGTGTTGGGGCGTCGGCGGAGAGAAGGAGCTGCCCGGGGTAAACTGAGAGGCGGACGAATCGATCGGGACGGAGGGGCGGGGTGGCTTTGGCTTGGTTTGGGGCCTTGGCCTTGGCGGGGGCGGATGGCGATTGCCTCGGCTTCAAACTCGCGAGGGAAGACGGAGGCGGGGTGGTGGCTGCGACAGCGGGAGCCAAGCGGGCGATCTCGCGGCCGTCGCGGTTCCACACGATGACCAGCCCTGCCTGTGTTCCGGCGGCGATCTGTTGTCGGTCGTGTCGGACGGCGAAACTCTGGAGGTGGCCGGGGATGGAGGCCATCCGGCGTTCGTCGCCGGAGGCGGAACTCTGTTCACCGGTGTGGGTGCGCAGGTTTTCGTACCGGAGCACGGCTCCGTCTTCGGTGGCGGCGAAGACTTCGCGGCTGTCGTCGGGCCAGGCAGTGGCGTTCACCGCGTGGGCGTGATTGCCGAGGGTCACCAGTTTCTCGCGGGTGGCGATGTCCCAGACGAAGAGTTGCTTGTCGGCGCCGCCGGAGACGACCTGGGTGGCGTTGGTGTTGAAGCCGGCCGAGAGGACCTGCGCGGTATGCCCTTCCAGGGTGGCCACGGGCTTGGCATCGGGAAGAGACCAGACCCGCACGAGTCGATCCGCGCCCGCGGTCACCAGGCGGGAGGCGTCGGCACTGTACTGGAGGCCCAGGACGGAATCGCCGTGGGCACGCCAGGATCGGATCCAGCGCCGGGAATTCAGGTCGAGCAGGCGGACCTGAGCCGATAGGCCAGGGGTGGCGTCGCCGGCGGCGAGTTGGGTGGAATCGGGCGAGAATTCCAGTGCGGTGAGTCGGCCGGAGATCCCGTTGGTGAGGTCGGCCGCCGGGGTGAGGTCAGGGAGGTTCCAGAGTCGGACGCGGCGGAATCCGGCCGTTGCCAGGAACCGGCCGTCCGGGCTCACGGCCAGCGCTTCGATGCCCTCCGGATGCGCCATCAGCGGGGCAGGGACAGGGGGCGTGTTGGTGTGGAGGCCAAGCAGGTGAAGCGATGGGCCGCGAGCGATGGCAAGGAAGTTGGTCCCGGGGACAAAGGCGAGGGATTGAACCGGTTGGTGGAGGGGCGGGAGGGGTTCGAGGGCGATCTTTGCGATGGGCCCCGAGGCTTCGTCGAGGGCGGAATCGTCCCACGGCATCTGTTCGCGGACCCAGGTTTCGAGGGCGCGGATGTGGGCGGCAGGAAGCTGCTTTTTAGGCGGCATGTGGGGATCGCCATCCCTTCGGAGGAGGTCGATCAGCCGTGATTGGGCGGGTTGCCCAGGGGCCGCGACGGTGCCGTTGCCTCCTCCCTTGAGGATGGCCTCGCGCGAGGTGAGGATGAGACCACCCTTCGCCTTGTCCTCGCGATGGCAGGGGAAGCATTCGGTGGCGAGGATCTGGAGCGGGTGGGGAGTCGGGGGTGCGGCTTGGGCGGCGAAGGGGAGAAGGAGAAGGCAAAGGACCAGCCATCGCCTCCTGACGTCGTCGGCTACGCTGGTGGGTAGCAGCCGACGTGAGGAGGCTGTGAAGATGGCGATGGACCACTGCCTCCTGGCGTCGGCAGCGACGCGGGGGAGGGCGCTCGCTCCGTTGGGGCGGGAGGTTCCGTGGAAGCGGAGCGGGCGCATGGACGGACTCGGGCTTAGAGCCCCTTGGTTTCCCAACCCTTGCGGTACGCGCGTCGGACGTGCTGGTTGGCCGCGGCGACATTCGTGAACCTGAGCTTCGCGCTGTTCCATTCGAGAAGCTGGTTGGGAAAGCGCGTGGCCACCGAACCCAGCAGGACGCTCTCGGTCAGCGGTCCCGAGTAGTCGAAGCCGGCGGAGGTGGTTCCCTTGCCGCTGACGGCGTCGATGAACTCGTGCCAGTGGTTAGCGGAGCCTACGTCGGGAAACTTGAATCCGTCGTACTTCTGGGCGGGAAGCAGGATAGGGCGTCCGACGTGCGGCACCACCATCACCCCCTGGGTGCCGATGATGATGGAGCCCTGGTCGGGCAGGGCCACCTTGCCGAGGAGGCTGACGACATCCGCGGGTGGGCGCTTCCGCCCGTCATACCACGTGACGGGTACAGTCCCAGGAATGGTGAAGGGCGTGGCGGGGTAAATGTACTCAATGATGGCATTGGTGGCCCATGAGTGGTTGCTGGGCGCGGCACCGAGCGACTTCACTGATATCGGTGCGGTCAGGCCCAAGGCGCTGAAGACAGGATCGAAGATGTGGCATCCCATGTCGCCGAACGTCCCGGTACCGAAATCGAGCCGGCGACGCCAGTTGCCGGGGTGATACCAGCCCTGGCCGATGAAGGGGCGGTCTGCGCAGACGCCGAGCCAGAGGTTCCAGTCGAGGCCGGTGGGTACGGGGTCCCTGCGGTCGGGCATCGTGCCGTTGTCACCCCATTCCTTGGAGCTCCACGTGTGGACTTCACGCACCTTGCCGATGACGCCGTCCTGCACGAGGCGGGTGGCGAGGCGGTACTCGGTGGCTGAATGGATCTGGATGCCCATCTGGGTGACGAGCTTCTTCTGCTTCGCCACCTCGGTGAGGCGTCGGCATTCGTAGAGATCGTGGGTCAGCGGCTTTTGCCCGTAGACGTGGATCCCGCGCTGCATGGCGGCCATGCCCTGCGGGGCATGCATATGGTCGGGCGTGGAGACGTTGACGGAGTCGAGCTTCTCCTTGTCGAGCAGTTGGCGGTAGTCGGCGTACACCCTGGCCTCGGGGAACTTCTTGCGGACCTCGCCGGTGCGGGTGCCGTCGACATCCGCGACCGCCACGACGCGGACGGACTTGTGGGAGGCGATCTCGTTGAGGTCAGCCCAGGCCATGCCGCCGGCGCCGAAACTGGCGTGGGCCACCTGCGAGGAGGGCGGTCGCGCGATCAGGTCGCGCATGATGAACGGCGTAGCGAAAGCCGCCCCGGCGGTCGTGCGCAGGAAGCGTCGTCGCGACGTCTGCAAGGGAAGGGGATTCATGATGTTGGTCCAGTGTCCGTGGGGATGCGGGAATGCGGAAGCCGAAAAACCCATCGTGAAGGGGGAGAGGGCATGGTTGGGCCGGTCGGGATCGCTCGGAAAGGGGATGAGGCGAACCTCGCGAGGATTTCGTGGGGAAACCCATGTTCAACCTTGCCAATGGACGGTCTTTGGTCGAACACAGGGAATGTGTCCGCCGTCAGGGCGACACAGCTAACACCGCCGGCATGAATCGCGCCGCCTCCAGTTCAGGCCCATTCCGGTGGTGATAACGGGCACCAACCTTGCGATGAATTTTCCGTTGGGACTGCTGGCTTCGGCCGGCTCGCAGAAGCTTTCCCTTTTCGAAATCTGGAAGTTGGCGACTGCGGAAGCGCAGATCATCATCGTCGTCTTGGCCGTGTTCTCGATCTTTGCATGGTCGACGATGGCGGCGAAGGCCCTTCAGATGCGCCGGGCCAAGAAGCTCAACCATCACTTTGACATCGAATTCCGGCGGCAGAAGGCGGTGCTCGAGATCTTCGAACGGCGTCTGGGCGTGGAAGGCTGCCCGTTGTTTTCCGTCTATGAGGATGGGTGTTCGGAATTGGACGTGCGGACCAAGAATCCCGATGGCACCCGCAAGACCGAGATCAGCATCAAGTCGATGGAGCATATCAAGCGCTCCATGGAGGGTGCGGTGGCTCGCGAGGCCTTGAAGCTGGAGTCGGGGCTGATCCTGCTCGCGATCGCGGTTTCAGGCGGTCCCTTCTTGGGGTTGCTGGGGACGGTCTGGGGCGTGATGGACACCTTTGGCGGGGTCGCTGTGAAGCAAAAGGCGGACCTTGCCGCGATGGCTCCGGGTGTTTCCGCGGCGTTGATCACCACCGTGGCGGGCCTGCTGGTCGCGATCCCGTCGATGTTCGGCTACAACTGGCTGGTCCACACGATGCGCGTGCTGACGGTGGAATTGGACAACTTCGCGCAAAGCCTGGCTTCGCGCATGGAAACAGAATTTCTCCGGGACGAATGAGTGGGCGAGAGTCAGACGAGGCACCCTTGGGTGCGGTAAGAGGCCAGACTTCAGCGGCCGCGCCGACCGGGCTTCCCGGGGATCCGTCCCGAAAGACCGTCCGGGGCGTCCTTTGCGTGAAGTGCGAACACCTTAACGCGGTGAACCTGGAGGAGTGCGAGTTTTGTGGTTCACACCTCTGGGTCAAATGCCACGAGTGCGGGGCGAAGAACCGTCGGGTCAATGTCCGATGCGACGAATGCAATCGCCGCCTGCACAAGGGGCGATCGTCGTCCTCGAGTTCGAAGCGGGGAACCGCGGGCTTCAACTGGTGGGTGATCGGCATGGTCCTGGGTGGGATCATCGTCATGATCGTCCTGATGTTTGTCCTCTCGGGAGGCTCAGCGAACCTTCCGCGACTTTGGTGAGTGGGCGGTCTGCCACCTGGAGGCACAATGAGACGCTTTTCGCAAAGGAACCACCTGGTGACGTTGAACGAGATCAACATCACGCCGCTCCTCGACCTCGCGTTTGTGTTACTCATCATCTTCGTCATCACCACGCCGCTCCTCGAACAGAGCATCCCCCTCAAGCTGCCCGTCGGCGGTGCAGCCCGCACCCAGGGCGATCCCAAGGACGCCGTTTCGGTCGAGGTGTCCACCGATGGCGAATACTACTTCCGGGGACGGAAGGTGGGCACGGTGCAAGTCCTCGAACGGGAGTTGCTCGCGGAGTATCGCAGGAATCCGGAAATGATCGTCCGGATCCGTGCGGATCGGGAGGGTAAATTCCGCTTCCCGGCGGAGATCCTCGATGTCTGCCGCCGCAACGGGATCACACGTTTTGACATCGCCACGGAGGTTCCACGCCGATGAGCACGTTGGAGCAACGTTGTTTCGCGACCTCAGCAGTGGCGCATGCCGCTGTGGCTGGGTTGCTTGCCGCGGCATCGCTCATTGCTTCGCGGCATCCCATCATTGATCCACAGGCGCTGCCACCCATCGAACTGATCAGCCTCGAAGGGGTGAAGGTGACCGACGGGCAGGGTGCGGGCGGAGGAACACCGACTCCGGTCCCAGCGCCAACCACTCGAACCCCCACCACACCCCCGCCACCTCCGGTGACCCCAGTCCCTCCACGGACGGAGGTCCGGGTGACGAAGACACCCACAACGCCTGCGGCTGCCCCCGACAAACCGGCGGACAAGCCCCCCGACAAACCCTCGAAACCGGAGACAGGGATCAAGGTTTCGTCGAACTTGGTGAAGGCACAGGACACGGATAATGCCGTGAAGACCGGCCCCAAGGTGAACACCAGTCGTGCCGTGAAGGTGACGGCTGCGCCCAAGGGGCCGACGGCTGCTGAGATCGCGGCTGAAGCGGCCGCCGAACGCGCGGATCAGGAGGCGCGGGAGCGGGCGGCCAGGGAAGCGACAGAGCGATGGAAGAACGCGGTGGGGGGCATCCGCAGCCAGCTCGCACAGGGCCTGTCGGGACAGACCGAAATCTCGGTCCCCGGTCCAGGCGGCGGAGGGGAGGTATGGATCGGATACGGGACCTACCTCAAATCATTCTACGAGGCACGATGGCGGCGTCCCAGTTCGCTGCCAGTGCCCGTGGCGTACGTCGGAGTCGCGATCACGGTCGCGCGGGACGGGCGTCTGGTGCGGTTCGAGTTGCTGGAGAAGTCCGGGATCAAGTCGCTTGATGACTCGGTCATGGATGTGATCAGCCGCTATCGGACCCTCGAACGTCTGCCGGCGGGATCGACCGATCCCGAACGTACTTTCCGTATCAAGTTCAGACTCGAAGGGACCCAATGATCCGTTTCACGAACCGTCGCCGGGGCTTCATGGCCGCCTTGGCTGCGGTTGTTTTGACATGCCATGGCTGGGCGCAGGAGGGGACAATTGAGATCATCGACAAGGTGGCAGGGCTGATCCCCATTTCCATCAGCGGCTACACAGGGGAGGTTGATCAGACCCTGAAGTTTGACCTCGAAGTGGCGGGTTTCTCGCTGGTGTCGGACGACAAGGCCCGCTTCACCTTGGCGGGCAAGAACGGAACTCAGGTGGAGGGAACCCTCCAGGACTCCTCCAGACGTTCCATCCTGGCGCGGGCTTATCCCGGCGGGACTCCCCGATTGCAGGCTCATACCCTCGCCGATGACGTGGTCCAGGCGGTGACGGGCCGTCCGGGCATTGCCCGCACGAAGCTCGCCTTCAAGCACGAGACCGGGCAACGCAACCGCAACAACGAGATGATCTCGGAGATCTTCGTGGCGGATTACGACGGTGCCAACGCGTTCCAGTTGACGCAGGACGGGACCATCGCTCGCTCGCCAGCCTGGCAACCCGGACATCGGACATTGTTCTACACGAGTTTCCGCCCCGGGCGACCCTGTATCTATTCCCACGACCTCGCCAGTGGCGCGCGGAGTCCAATCTCGAACTTCAACGGGATGAACGATGGTGCCGCCATTTCTCCCGATGGTACCAAGGTCGCCATGGTGCTCAGCAAGGGTGGGAGTCCGGACATCTGGGTGGGCAATGTCGATGGATCTGGTTTGCGTCAGTTGACCTCGACCCGTGAGGCCGAATCCTCTCCCTGCTGGTCTCCGGATGGCCGCACACTCTGCTTCTCTTCAAGTGAGGGCGGCGGGACACGTCTCCAATTGGTAGACGTCAACGGAGGGGCCATGCGGCCTCTCAGCATCGGCGGATTGCGGGGGGCAACAGAGCCGGACTGGTCTCCGGATGGGAAGTGGATCGCTTTCACCCGGATGGGAGGGGCCAAGAACTTCGAGTTGTACCGGGTGGCGGCCAAGGGCGGGGTTGCCGAGCGGATTGGGGACGGTGAAGACCCCAGTTGGGCGCCAAACTCACGCACGCTGGCGGTGATTCGTCGACAAGGCAACGTCCGCAAGCTCTCCCTGCTTGACGCATTTACGCGGGGGACGAAGGATGTGGCCACGATTTCGGGGAGTTGCGGCCAGCCCAGTTGGGCCAAATGACTCTCCACCCGCGATGCAGCACACTATGAAGCGTCTCCTCCACGTCGGTTTCCTTGGCTTGCTTGCCGCACTGGCACTGGCCAGTTCCGGCTGCAAATCCCGCCCCAAGAACATCACCGCCATCCCCGGTTCCGAGGGACGCGGTGGCACTTCCACCGACCTGACCCAGGGCAATCCATTGCCGCCAACGGTGGGTGGCGGCAACACCGGCGGTTCCTCAACCGTTCTGCCACCGCCGCAAGGTACACGTTACAACCCCAATCAGGGTGGTACTGGCATTGATTTGCCACCTGTCACCAATCCCGGACCTGGCCCTGATGCAGTCGGAAACACCGCACTTCCAGGAGGTAACATTCGAGACGGCATGCGCGAGGATACCGAGATGTTCCGCGGGAACACCGTGTACTTTGATTATGACAAGTCGGCAGTGAAGAAGTCCGAAGTCGCCAAGCTCGCGGCGGTTGCCGAGTACCTCAAGGCCAACCCGAGCTCCAAGCTGGAGGTTGCCGGTCATTGCGACGAGCGAGGCACGGAGGGTTACAATCTGGCCTTGGGCGAACGTCGGGCATTGTCGATCCGTGAGTCCCTCCTGAACATGGGGGTGTCTTCCGCCAACGTCACCACCGTCAGCTTCGGGGAAGCCCGCCCCGTGGATCCCGCCCAGAATGACGCTGCCTACGCAAAGAACCGTCGTGGTGAGTTCATCCTGCTGACTCCGATCGGATCCAATCCGGTCCAGTAATTCGACTCCTCGAGTTGTCCACCGCCCCGGAAGCCTCAAGGTTTCCGGGGCGTTTGCTTTGTGGGTTTTTGTACCTTTACCGGGACCGGCGGGGATCCTAGTCTGGGCACATCAAGAAGACGGGGCTGCGGGGATTCGGGTGGGCGTAAAGTTCATCCAAGGTGGCCCAAGGTAACGAAAGGAATACTATGACAATTTCCATGGTCGGTATGTTGGGTACGACCGAGATCATCATCATCGCGGTTGTCGTTCTTGTTTTGTTTGGCGCCCGCAAGGTTCCCGAACTCATGAAGGGCGTCGGCACTGGCATCAAGGAGTTCAAGAAGGCCTCCCGCGACGTGCAGGATGAACTTCACAGGGCTTCCGAAGAACCCGCTCCGATGCCGCAGCCGCGCAAGCCCGCAGAGACTGTTTCGCAGCACGGCAATCAGGGCTGAGTCCGTTGACCGACTTCCCTTGTTTGGCCCGGCATTCTTGCTTGGGCCATTGTTTGCTTCCTGAAGGCCGCACGCCTGCGGTCGCTTCCCATTGGATCTTCGAGGAATGTCTGACGAGTCCGATCATCTTCCAGTCATGGCCGATGGTGACCCCACCGATGAAGAAGGGGGTGGCCCGGTCAAATCGTTCCTTGAGCATCTTGAAGACCTCCGCTGGACGTTGATCCGGTGCGCCATCGCGATCTTCCTCGGTGTCATCACCTGCCTCAGCGCGGGCAACTTCATCATTCGGGTCCTCACCATTCCGCTGGAACGTGCCCAAAAGGCACGGATTACGAAGGAACCCAAGGTGATTGTGACCATCGGGACAAATCTGCTGGCCCGTTTGCCGGCCAAGCAGTTCATGCTCGGCACCACCCCGGTGACCAACGACGTCGTCTATCGGGTGATGCCCGCTCAGATCGGGGACAATTCCGTGTTGGCTCTCGTGGCCGACACCAATCCACCTCCATCGGTGCTCTACGACATGCCGATGACGCTCAAGACCTACAGCCCAGGAGGTGGGTTCACGATTGCTGTCCAGTTGGCGATTTTCGGCGGGTTGACCATCTCCGCACCCTTCGTCCTGTTCTTTCTCGGGCAATTCATCCTCCCGGCGATGCACGTCCATGAGAAGAAGTTCCTGTACCGGGTCGCTGGTGCAGGATCGCTCCTTTTCTTCGCGGGCATTGCCTTCTGTTACTTCGTGATGCTGCCCATCACCCTCAGCACGACTGCCGCCTTTTCCAACTGGCTCGGGTTCGGGGCTGATGAGTGGAGGGCTGACGAGTTCATCAGCTTCTGTTGCTGGTTCCTCCTGGGCATGGGACTGAGCTTTCAACTGCCGCTTGTGCTCCTGTCCTTGGTGAAGATTGGTCTTCTCGATGTCGCGGCGTTGTCGAAGTACCGAGCCTATTTCTACGTCGGGATCCTCATCGTTGCCGGCTTTGTGACGCCGGATGGCAATCCATTGACCATGTTGCTGATGGCGGCACCTCTCATGTTCCTGTACGAGGTCACCGTTGTGATCGCCTGGTTCTGGGCACGTCAGGAAAGGAAGGATCCGGCTGTCACAGAGGTTTGATTCGGAACCCATGGCAGGCCCTGCGCGTTGCCGTGGCTTCGCTCCGGCCCTATGATTCTCACATGGATAACCGCAGCGGACCTCCCCGGGGAGATTGGATTCGCACCTTGATGGGATTGTTTCTGGCACTGGTCTTCGGCGGGTGTGCCACCAGCCATCGAACGGATTGGCCTGCGCGGATCGGGCAATATTCCTACGATGAGTCCGTCAAGGAGTATGGGCCACCCTTGCGGAAGGAGAGCACAACGGATGGAACAACCGTCGCTGAATGGTTGCTGCATCGTGGGCAGGTCTACTCCACCCCAACGCCCGCGTTTGGCATGGGTTATTGGGGGCGATGGGGATGGGCGGGAGGCGGTGCAGTCAGCGTAAACAGCACCCCCGATCAGTACCTGCAGTTGCAGTTTGGGCCTGACGGACGGCTGACAAAGTGGAAACGTGTCTACAAATGAGCGGCTCTTCCAGCGCGGACCCTCAGGTGAATGTAGGCGTTTTCGGATGGCTGAACCGATTGATGCTCGGACTGATCGTCTTGGCGCTGATCGCATTGATCATCCTCAAGTGTCTTCCATTGATCCGGAAGAACGAGTCCATGAGCCGCGATTTGCAGTCGCGGCGCGATGAGGTTCAGAGGATGGAGAATCAGGTCACCCGCAATCAGGCCCGGATTGAAGCCCTTCGCTCTGACCCTCGTACCATTGAGCGCGAGGCCCGGGAACAACTTGGGCTGGCTCGTCCGGACGAGAACGTTGTCACTTTCCAGACACCCGAGGCAAAGCCTCGGTAAGGTCAGGCATTCGGCCCTGTCGCGGCCCAGTCAGCGTTTCCCCATCCGAAGGCGGATCAGCTTTTCCAGTTCAACGGCAGCGAATGCCACGAAAGCCACCGCACCGATGTGCAGCCACGAATTGGCCGGAATGGGTGCCGTGTGGAAGAGCTTGTTCATGACCGGCAAGTAGGTGAACCCCAATTGGGCCAAGGTCATCGCCACGATACCCACCGGCACCCATCGATTCGAAAATGGGTTCATGAAAAGTCCGGATTTCAGGAGGGATCGACAGGACCAGAGATAGGCGATCTCGACTGCGACGATGACATTGACCACGGCTGTACGCGATGCGGCGACATCCAAGCCCACGACCTTTGTCTCGTGGTGGAAAACCCAGAACGCCCCGAGTCCCAGGATTAAGGAAACAAGGCCGGTCCGCATGACGAGTTCGTAACTCAACAATGGCTGGCGATGATCTCGTGGAGGCCGATCCATGATCCCAGTCTCCCGTGGCTCAAAAACCAGCGTCAAACCCAGCAGGATTGCGGTCATCATGTTGACCCAAAGCAGTTGGACGGGGAGCGCCGGGAGTTGGGTGCCCAGCAGGATGGCCGCGAGAAGGATGACGGCCTCTCCAACATTGGTTGGCAACGTCCAGACGATGAACTTGGTCAGGTTGTCAAACACCCCACGTCCCTCCTCCACTGCGGCCTCGATGGAAGCAAAGTTGTCATCGGTCAGGATCATGGCCGCTGCACTCTTGGCGATTTCAGTCCCGCCACGTCCCATCGCGACCCCGATGTCCGCATGACGAAGTGCCGGGGCATCGTTCACCCCATCGCCGGTCATTGCCACGACATGGCCTCTGGATTGAAGTGCACGAACCAACCGGAGCTTCTGGTCGGGGGCGACGCGCGCGAACACCGAAGTCTGATCGGCCACCTCTGGAAGGAGTTCATCGGTGACTGCGGCAAGTTCGGCTCCAGTGATTGCTCTCAGCGGTGGGCCGGCCGTGGGGCCTCGGATGCCTATCTGTGATGCTATGGCCCGTGCGGTGGCGAGATGGTCGCCGGTAATCATCTTCACCTGGATGCCAGCCGCCTGGCATCGACGCACGGCCTCGATGGCTTCGGGACGAGGAGGATCCATCATCCCCTGCAATCCAAGAAAGGTCAGTCCGTGGGCGACGTGTGAATGGTTAAGTTGGTGGTGATCCGAATCCACATATCTGCGAAAACAACCGATGACACGCAAACCACGGGACGCCATGTCCTCGACAACTCGCGTGATGGATTGTGCTTCGATGGGGGCGGGAATGCCATCCGGCCCGAGAGCCTCCGTGCACCGGCCAAGAAGTCGTTCGACGGCACCTACCTGATAGATGATCCGGCCACCCTCCCCATCGTGAAGGGTTGCACGGTACATCTGCTCCGATTCAAATGGGATGACGTCGATTCGAGGAGACTCTTGCGCCGAGATCTGAGGGGAGAGGCCACCCTTGAATGCGGCGACCAGCAGTGCCGATTCTGTCGGATCGCCCGAAAGGTGCAATTGACCATCTCTTTGCTGGATTCCGGCATCATTGCAGAGGACCCCTGACCGCAAGCACTCGAAAAGGGCAGGGTGGTCATCCAAGCCTATCCGGGACCCGTTAAACAGGATGGATCCGTGGGCGTCGGATCCGGATCCGGTAATGTCGTATCGTCGACCTCCCGCGACGATCTCCTGAACGGTCATCCGGTTCTCGGTCAACGTTCCTGTCTTGTCGGAGCAGATGACGGTTGTGCTGCCCAGCGTTTCGACGGCCGGCAGCCGGCGGATCAGTGCCCGGCGTCGAGCCATGCGCGATACCCCGATGGCGAGCACGATAGTCACCGCCGCGGGCAATCCTTCCGGAATGGCTCCAACCGCAAGCGCAACAGCCGCGAGGAAGACTTCCGATGGAGGTTCACCGCGAACGACGCCAACACCAAATGTTACCGCCGCCAACGCTAGGATGGCCCACAGGAGGATTCTCGAAAACTCGGCAATCTTGAGGGTCAATGGCGTGGTCAGGTCGGAATCCTGAGCGACCAGCCAAGCAATCTTGCCGGTTTCTGTATGGTCACCTGTCGCCCAGACAATCCCTGCTCCTCGTCCCGCCAGCACATGGGTGCCGGCGTAAGCAACGTTCCGGCGATCCGCTAGGACGGTTTCGCGCCCCAGAGCATCAGGACTCTTGAAAACAGGTTGCGATTCCCCGGTCAGGCTGGATTCGTCGATTTGCAAGTGCCTGGCTTCGAAGAGGCGGGTGTCCGCTGGGACTTGATCTCCGGCCTCGAGCAGCACTATGTCGCCTGGTACCACCTCATGCGTTGGAATGTTGTGGGTGTTGCCGTCACGGCGAACCTTGGTGAAGGCCGGGCTGAGCGAGGCGAGTGCGTCGATGGCTTGCGCTGCCTTTGATTCCTGAAGGAATCCAACCACGGCGTTGATCATCACGACCCCAGCGATCACCCCTGAATCCACCCACTCTCCAAGCCAACCTGTGACAAAGCTGGCTGCCAGCAGTATGTAAACTAGGGGTTGGTGAAACTGCTGGGCAAACCGAAGGAGAACGCCCTGTGTCCTGCGTGGAGTGATTTTGTTTGGGCCAAATCGGGCAAGTCGCTGGCGGGCTTCCGATTCCGAAAGTCCCAACTCAGGGTCCGAACCGAGGATCATCAGGGCGTCGGATGCTGCGAGGTGGTGCCATTCATGGGATCCACTGACCTGATTGGCTGGAGGAATGACTTCTCCTCTCGCTCCTCCTCCCGGTGTTTGTGCGTTCATTGACATCGCTAGGGTCAACCTAGCCATGGGCCATCAATGCGGAACGGCGTTTGTTGCCCAAAAATCCACCCGATTGGATCGGTACCCGAGCTGGGATTCTCCGGCCCTCGAGGGATTTGCCAGGGTTCGGTTCTACCCATGAACGGATACCGCTTTCGTCCCGTTGTTCCGCGGAGCAGGCTGAGCAGATGCAAGCGGATGCGGACTTGCTGAAGGAAGTTTCATTGTTCCAGTTCCTCGACGATCGCGAGCGCGCTGATCTGGCAGCCCAATTGGAGGTGATCACCTTGCGGGAGGGGGAAACTCTCTTCCAGATCGGTGAGCCAGGGGACGCGCTTTTCGTGATCAGGTCCGGCGAGGCTGAAGTCTTCTTAAAGAACGACACGGGCGAAAGATTGGTTCTGGAAGTGGTGACCGCCGGCGATTTTGTTGGAGAATTGTCCCTTCTCGACCGGGGAAGCCGTAGTGCCACCGTTGTCGCCACGAAGCCAACGGAAGCCCTCAGGTTGGATCGTGAAGGACTTGAGCAGTTCCTGATGGTCCGTCCCCAGGCGGCGATGGATCTCCTCGCGGCCATGGGACGTCGACTTCGCGTCAGCGCTGAGCGGTTGCGCCACACCGCATCCAGAAACGTAAACGAAGAAGTGGAGGATCACCGATCCATCGTTCAGAAGGCCGCCGACTGGATCGCCGAGTTCGCTGGCAGCATCGCGTTCCTCATGATTCACGTCGCGTGGTTTGGATCTTGGCTTCTCGTCAACTCGGCCAAACTTCCCGGGATTCCACAGTTCGATCCGTTTCCATTCGGGTTGCTCACCCTGACGGTCAGCTTGGAGGCCATCTTCTTGTCGGTCTTTGTCCTCCTGAGCCAAAACCGTCAGGCCGCTAAGGAACATGTCCGTTCCGACATCGAGTATGAGGTCAACCTGAAGGCTGAACTCGAAATCGCGCATCTCCATGAGAAGATGGACCGTTTGACCGCGGACGTCCTTCTCAAAATGGATCGCATCCAACGTTCGGTCGATCAGCGGGAGGGTTCAGCGCAGGGCAATCGGAGTCGTCATTCGGGTGACTTGACCCAGTCGTAGACCGCGAGCGCCCGGAGTTCACGGATGAAGAGTTGGTTGCCTGCGACCGCCAGGTGAGCCCACGTGTCATCGGCAACTTTCCGCTCCGCCAGCACCTCGAATTTTTCTGGGTTTGCGCGGATCAAGAACAGGATGCCGCGCTCGTCCAGGGCCATGATGCGGTCCCCGTTGGCCACCATGCTCCAGTACTTCCCGAAGGCTTGGGTTGACGTCCACTTTTCCGTTCCGGTGGCCACATCGATGCAGAGCGCCCGCTGGGATCTCAAATGGAGGTAGGCATGGCCTCCAAGAAGGATAGGCGAGGTCATGTAACCCTGTGCCTTGAAAGTCCATGCCGGAGACGCCCCAAAACGGCCGTCATCGTTGGTGATGTCGTAGGCCAGAGTCTTTCCCCCATACGTGCTGGTGAACACACGGTTCGAGGAAACGATGGTCGGCGTCAGGATATTCATGCCTCGGAATGCCTCGACAGCGGTGGACCACAATTCCTTCCCATCATCGGGATCGAGTCCTGCCAGATGGGTTCTGGATTGGACAACCAACTGGCGCTTCCCAGCCAGGGTTGCCAGAACTGGCGAGCTGAACGCGCTGCCGTTCATCCCACCTCCGTCCACCATCGAACGCCATCGGATCTTGCCCGACTCCTTGTCGAGTCGTACCACGCCGCCGCCGGCTTGGACATAGAGGGAATCTCCGTCAACCAGCGGCGAGCAGACGAAACCGAAGGTGGGAACCTCCGTCTTCAGCTCTTCAGGGAAATCATGCCTCCAACGCTCAGCTCCGGTGGCTCCGTCGAGGCAGACCAGAACATCCCTCATTCCTCCAACAAAGAGGTTCCGCCCGTCCCACGCAGGTGTTGAACGGATCCAATCGCCGTTGGAACGAGCGAAGAAGGGGACCTTCATCGACCCGGCCCATTCCATCTTCCAGAGTTCTTTCCCCGTCGATCGATCCAGCGCCCGGACAACTTCGAACCTTCCCTCCTTTGTCTCCGTCGTGAACACTCGGTCATGGGTCACGATTGGGCCCGAATAGCTGGGCCCCAACTCGACCCTCCACCGCTGCTGAAGGGCTTTCTCGTCGAGACGATCCGGCCAGCTTGCAGAGGCGGTCGTGCCATCCCGGTTTGGGCCCCTCCACTGCGGCCAAACTTCATTCATGGGTGACGCGGTTGCGGCGGCGTGGAGAGTAACCGCCAAGAAGATATGACGAACCATGGGCCAGCCTACGCTGGAAGTACGAACCGGCAAACCGAGTCGTAGGACACTTCACCTTCCGAATCCCGGCAAGTGCGCATCACGACACCGACGCATTGTCGCCGACGGCAGGTTCCATAGCGGCTGACTGACGCTGGAAGGCCGAAGGCGGCTTCCAGCGCCGATGGACCCAGAACCAGTTCGCCGGATCCCTCCGGACGCTTCTCTCAAGGTGCTGATTGACCTCCGTCATGATCTCTTCGGATGATCGCGCAGTTCCATCCGGAAGATGCGTGGAGATCGCCTCCGAGAATTCGAGGCGCCAGTGTGCCAGTCGGGTGCGGTAGCATGTCCCAACGAAAAGTCGGGCGCGAAACCGCAGTGCATAAACCGCGGGAGCAGGGGTCGTGGAACAGTGTTTACCGAAGAACGGGATCCACAATCCGCGCTTCCCGGCGTGTTGGTCGCTCAGGATTCCAAAAAGGATGTCGCCGCCGTGCAAGGTGCTTCGCAGCGCTGCGGCATCCCTTGTCCTTTCAAAGTACAGGATTCCCGACTTTCTGCGCAGCGCCTGAAGCAGGTCGTCCAGGACCTTGGAGCGTAGAGCCCGGTAGGTTGTCATCAATCGGCGGTTGCCCGCCCAGGCTTGCATTCGGGCGATGACCTCAAAATTCCCGAAGTGCCCAATCGCATAAACCGAGATCCCTTTCGAAGGAGGCAGGGTCTCGGGGTAATTGATGAACTCAAGGTGAGGCTTGAGTTCAGCGTCGGACATGGAAGCTGTCTTGATGGCGGATGCGTAGTTCTCCCCAAGTCGCCTGAAATGTTCCGAGGCAATGGATCGGATCTCTGTTCCATTCAACTCAGAGCCGAAAGCGAGATGGAGGTTCTCGAGGGCAGCTGCACGATGGCGGCTGTCCAGCACCCAGGCCAGCCAACCGGCGGCCCGGCCCGTGCGGGCTGCCCAGACGAGCGGCATGGATTGCAGCAACCAGATCAGGATTCGAGCGAACCAGCCCAGGATGAAGCCCATGATATTCTGCGGAAAGAGGTGACTCTGGTGGCGTTTGCTTTCCGAGGCGAAGGCAAAAGATGGATGTATACACGGAAGAGCACTCTCGCAGGCTGAAAAACAGCTTGCTACAAGGGCTTTCGGTGGGTTTTCGTCACTAGAGAGGTTGCTGAAAGCGAGCAAGTTGGAGGAAAATATCCGATTGACATCGGAAGCTACCTCCCTAGGCTCGCCAAGAACGAAAGCCAACCTCCGAAGGGTTTAGATCATGAAGATTTCCGGATACCTCTCCCGCCTCGCGGCGCTCGGTGCCTGCCTCGCTCTGACCAGCGCGCTCGTGTCGGCTGCTCCCAAACCTGGCCAAGCTGAAGTTACGCGCGTGCGTGGTACGGCAAGCATTGGCAACAATCCTGCCAAAGTCGGCGATGTCGCTGGACCCGGATCCGTGATCAAGACGGGTGCTGACTCCCAGTTGGACCTCAACTTGGGACTCAATGGGCCCGACATCACGGTCTCTGCAGACACGACCATTTCTGTCGATGAACTCTCCTTTGACGATGCGGGTCCTGAAACCGTGGTCACAACCAAGTTGAATCTTCAGGCTGGCAAGGTCGCAGGCTACGTAAAGAAGACCTCAGCTCAGTCCTCCTACACGGTCGTGACCCCGACGACAACAGCCGCAATCCGTGGGACCACCTATCTGGTTACCGCAGAAGGTGACGTTTACGTTTGGGATGGTTGTGTTGACGTCCAATTCCAAGACCGCCGCTTCGCTGTTTGCGCGGGTCAGCATTTTGACCCTCGCATCGGCCAAGTAGTTCCGAATCCGCTACCGCCAGTGATTCCTCCCCGCGTTCAGCCTCCCGTTATTCCTGTTGGGCCCGTGATCAACCTGTCGCCAGTTCAGGGCTCAGGCGGTAAATCGTCCGGCGAGGGCTCTGGGAACACGGCTGTTGGTGGCGCTAAGTAAATCTGTCCCCCAAAAATACTGTCCCTGCGATATCAGCTTCGATCTGATTTCGCGACCAAGCCCGAGGTTATCGCCTCGGGCATTTTTTTTTCGGCCACTGCTGAATCCCTGATGAGAACATTGACCGCTGGAATCGCCCGATGGGTGATGCATCGTCTGATGCATATTTCTCCTCTGGTCGTGGGGTTCATTCTTGTTACCTGTGCTGTCGGAATGACGAGTTGCTCCTTGGTTCTCGACCGTAGGGTAAGGGAGTCGCAGATGCTCGAAAGTGATGCCAAGGGAATGGATTCTGCCAGACAGGAACGCGACGCGACTGCAATCCGTCTCAACGAATCGGAAGATCTCCAGCGGTTGGATATCCTACAGCGCTTGGAATGGGCGCTCTTCGACTGGCGCGTTCGACTGGCCCTGGGAAGTGATGCAGCGCCATCCCAAGTTGGATTGGTGTTGGCGGGGGATGAAAGCGTGGAACGATTGTCTGTCGGTGAACCATTACCCTATACCGACGAGAAATATGATCTCTTCTGGCCTCGTTGGCCTGTTTACGGTCGTGTGCTAAGGGAGTTGCGTGCGCAAGGTGCAGCGGCTATCGCGTTTGATGTGCTCTTTCTGGACAGGAGATACAGCGATGATGCGCTGACATTGGTTCAGCGTCGCGATGATCAACTCGTCACGAATCGCATCCCCTCCGATCAAACGTTTGGTGCTGAACTCCGCAGACCAGGCAGTCCCGTGATCGCCGCGATGCTGCCAGGTTCGCTGCCTTCTCCCCTTTTCCACTCAGCCGTTCAGGAATTGGGAGATGTAGCTTCACCCCGTGATTCAGATTCTGTAGCACGACGGATTCGGGTGGCTTCCAGGATGCGATGGGTCAATCCCGCGATTGGGGTTTACGGACACCAACGAGGTGTGAATTGCGAGGTCAATTCGGATGACGGTACCGTGACGATCTCTGGAGGTGCAGATTTTGGACCGGATGTAGTGCTTTCTCCTGATGCAGAGGGGAGGGTGAGTTTGCCACTTCGGCGTGGGCTTACGCAGAAGGTCAAGGTGTGGGAGGAGAAGTTTGTCTGGCATCTTGGGATCGCTCTCGCCGCTCAAGTACTAAAGTTGGATTTGGACTCCGCGGAATGGAATCCCCGCGGGGTCCGGCTGCGAAGCAAGCATGGTGTCCAACGCTTCATTCCAGTCGATTCCTTTGGTTATCTCGTTGTTGATTGGCGATTGCCCTTTGGTGAAACCAATCTGTTCAAGAGCATGGATATTGCTGACCTTGTTCGAACCGATCAGGAGCGTGAGTTCGAAGGCATTATCCCCGATCCATTTTGGACAAACGCTGCAGTCGTCCTTGGTTCGACAGCCTCGGGAAACAACCTAACCGACCTCGGCGCAACTCCTCTCAAGAAATCAGATTACCTCGTCACAACGCACATGAACGTTGCTGACATGATCCTTCGTGACCGCTACGTGCAACGTCTGGACGGGATTTTGGAGATGATTCTGGTCGCCGTTATGGGCTCGTTTGCAGCGGTCATGACATGGAAGCTAAGAGGGTGGGTATTGCCCTTATCGATTCTTGGATTCGCTGCATTGTGGATAGCCATCAGTGTTTGGGTCTATCAGAGTTCCAGATGGTGGATTCCGGTGGCTCATCCAGTGTTCGCGGGTCTGTTGATTCCGTATCTTGGAATGGTGACAACGAGGGCCTTCGTCGAGCAGAGGGAGCAATTGAGGGTCCGCCGTTTCTTCGAGAAAATGGTTTCTCCGGAGATTGTCGAAGAAGTGCTCAAGACCCGCGAATTGGCCAGGGTTGGTGCCGGAACAAGACGACGATTGACTGTGTTCTTCGCGGATGTCCGCGGATTCACGGAGATGACAGACAGGTATCAAGCGGCCGCTGAGAAGCACGTTCGGGACCTCGGATTGGACGATGCCGCCGCGGAGTTGTACTACGAACAACAGGCGAGCGAAGTACTTGCAACGGTCAACCTCTACCTCGCGACCATTGCGGACGTAATTAAGTTTCACCGCGGAACACTGGACAAGTATATCGGCGACTGTGTCATGGCGTTCTGGGGGGCGCCCCTAGCCAATCCTCGTCATGCCGTGGATGCCGTGATGGCAGGCATCGATGCGCAGTGGGCCATCCAGTATCTCAATGAGGCCCGCGCTGCCGAATCCAAAGTCCGTGAGCAGGATAATCCGGGACGGATTTCTGCAGGAATGGCACCCTTGCCTCCTTTGCCCGTCCTGAATTTAGGCAGTGGACTGAATACAGGTGATGTGACCGTCGGGTTCATGGGGTCTGAGGCCCACATTCGGAACTACACTGTGTTTGGCCGCGAAGTGAATCTGGCCAGCCGTCTTGAGGGGGCGTCAGGTCACGCTCGGATCCTCATAGGAGAAGCGACCTACGAAGATCTGAGGAAGTTCGCTCCGGATCTTGCCGCTATGTGCAAGGCTCTGCCGCCAGTCTCCGTGAAAGGATTTCGTCAACCTGTGATGGTTTACGAAGTTCCATGGATTGAATCGAGGCAGGTCGCTTTGAAGTATTCCGCCCTGCACTCGGCCCCTTTGTCCACGAACCCTCCCGACCGGATCCTTCAGGCGGGATCAACTTGGGCTTTGATGTGCGGCCGAGGTTCCCGGCGATAACCGTTTGGAATGCAGACGCTCATGAGCGGCTGCGATGAATCCGCGAAACAGCGGATGCGGTGCGTTCGGTTTCGAGAGGAATTCAGGGTGATACTGTGAAGCAATGAAGAAGGGGTGGTTTGGAATTTCAATCACTTCAACCAGTCGATCGTCGGGTGTGGTTCCGGCAAAGACGAAACCAGCGTCTGCGAAGCGTTTGCGGTACTCATTGTTGAACTCAAATCGGTGACGGTGCCGTTCATGGATGAGGCACGTTCCGTAGAGGGCGGCTGTTCTGGACCCGGGTTGGAGTTGGCATGCCTGAGAGCCTAGGCGCATCGTCCCGCCCTTTTGCACGATTGTCTTCTGGCCCTCTTGGATGTCGATGACGGGATGAGGGGTTGTGGGATTGAACTCGGTGGAATGTGCTCCCTCAAGCCCGAGCACGTTCCTCCCGTATTCGATCACGGCGATCTGCATGCCGAGGCAAAGTCCCAAATACGGCAACCCGTTCTCTCGTGCAAAGCGCGCCGCACGGATCTTTCCCTCGATTCCCCGGTCGCCAAATCCCCCGGGGACCAACAATCCTCCCAATCCCTTGAAGATCTTGGCTGGATCTCCGGTCTCCACTGATTCCGCCTCAATCTGTTCAATTTGGACGCCGCAATCATTTGCAATACCTCCGTGGATGAGTGCCTCGTAGACTGATTTGTAGGCATCCTGAAGCTCAATGTACTTCCCAACGACACCGATTCGGACGCGATGCTGTGGTGCAATCAAGCGACGGATAATGTCCTGCCAAGGCGACATGTTGGCTTGCGGGACGTCGAGTTGGAGCGTCTTGCACACGAGATCGTCCAACCGCTCCCTCTGGAGCATGAGTGGGACTTCGTAGATTGAGTGATCCACGTCTTTCTCCTCGATTACTGCCTCGAAAGGTACGTTGCAGAACATGGCCAACTTCTGTCGAAGCTCTTTGTTGATGGGGTGCTCGCAGCGACAGACAAGCAGGTGTGGTGCGATGCCGATCTCGCGAAGCTTGGCCACACTTTGCTGGGTTGGCTTGGTCTTGAGTTCGCCCGCTGCCTTGATGAACGGGATGTAGGTGACGTGGAGGAAGCAGACATTTCCTGGGCCTGCTTCCTGTGCAAACTCCCGTATTGCTTCCAAGAAGGGAAGACCCTCGATGTCTCCGACAGTTCCTCCAACTTCCGTGATCAGTACATCCGGCTTTGTCTCCTCCGCCAGCATCGTGATGCGACGTTGGATCTCGTCAGTAACATGAGGGATTACCTGAACGGTCTTACCCAGGTAAGTGCCATTACGCTCGTTGTCGAGCACCTGCTGGTAGACCTGTCCGCTTGTGGTGTTGTTGCGGCGGGAAAGCTTTGTGCTGGTGAAACGCTCGTAGTGACCCAGATCAAGGTCTGTTTCAGCCCCATCGTCCAGAACGTAGACCTCGCCATGCTGGAATGGGCTCATCGTTCCAGGGTCCAAATTCAAGTACGGATCAAACTTCTGCAGGGTGACCTTGAGGCCACGGTTTTCGAGCAAGGTTCCGAGAGCCGCTGCTGTGAGCCCCTTACCGAGGGAACTCACGACGCCGCCCGTGACGAAGATGTACTTCATGGGCTTGCACGCTCCCAAGCCCGTCTTCCCAGTGCCAACGAAAAATGGGGCAACTTCAGGGAGCGGTGCAGGCCGACGGTCAACCTTCCGACCGGAGTTTCAGTATCGCCTCGACCTTTTGGACATCTTTTGGTTCATCCACGCCGATGCTGTCGTGAGTCACGGTTGCGACGGCGATGCGGATGCCCAATTCCAAAGCCCGCAATTGCTCGAGGCGTTCGGCCACTTCTAGGGGAGAAGGAGGCTGTGCTACGATGCGAAGGAGGGTCCTTCGGTGAAATCCGTAGATACCCAGGTGGCGACGGAAGGGAAAAGCCGCTAGCTGTTGGGTCGGACTTAGGCTGGACTGATCGCGCAGATACGGAATTGTGCGTCGTGAGAAGTACAGCGCATACCCGTCCTTCGCCACCACGGCCTTCACAACATTTGGGTTCTCGTAATCCTCTGCGTTGGAGATCTGGGTAACGGCGGTGGTCATTTCCGCTTTCGTCAGGAGTTCCGCGACAGCATCAATCACCGATGGTTCGATTAGTGGTTCATCTCCCTGAATGTTGACGTAACCGTCTGCCGTGCAGATGGACGCCACCTCCGCAATTCGATCCGTTCCGGATGGGTGGTCCTCCCGCGTCATGATGACCCTTGCAAATCCTTCTACTGCGGCGGCGATACGCAGGTCATCCGTCGCAACGATGACTTCCGCGATGGACTTTGCCCTTTTGCACTGCTCGACGACATGCTGGATCAGCGGCTTACCTGCAATGGGATGCAGGGGCTTTCCTGGGAAACGTGATGAACCGAAGCGCGCAGGTATAACACCGATGGTTCTCATGCGGGCAAAGGCCTATCGAACTCCTTGCATCATGTCTTCCATCAATGCGAGAGCAACCGCTTCTGTGATCTCGCGAACGTCATGGCTGCGGACAAGCCGACCGGCAAGTTGATCCGGGCCGATGATGTCCGCGGAACTAGCTTGCCCCAGAATCTGCGAATCAGATAACCGAATGGCGGTGGCCTGGATTTCAGGGACTTGATGCATCTGATCCGCAGACACCCCAGGAATTATAAGCGTTCGGTAAGAGACGAGGACTTCAACCACCACGTCAGTTGTTCGCATCAGGGCTTCCCGATCTTTCGCCGAATCAGCCGTGCCGGAGGTGCCCAGGAATTCCTGAACCGAGCGGTCCGCGAGCAGTTGTGCTGCGACGCGCTGGTCGGCGATGCGGGCTCCTCCCAGTCGTAGAGGTCTTCCCATCAACCTCTCCACATCCCGGACCATTTGGCGGTCTGACAAAGGAGCATTCGTCGGTGCGTAATGCTGGTATTGGTTCTCCCCAGTGACACGCTCGCCGGTTCCTTTCAATGGAATGGACAAGTCGTTGACGGTGGTGTTCCCAACTATGGTTATATTCTGTCCGAGGGGAACACCGGTTGATGGAGAGGTAGAGGTGAGATCGGTCCGAAACGTTTCGATTCTTTCCTTTCGCGTCGTCATTCGCAGTCCCGATGATTCGTTTATCAAATCCCTGTTCACGTAAATCAGCATTCTTGGAGCTGCGAGGCTGGGATATCCATTCTTGAAACGATCGATGATCGTCCGCGCCTGATCGGGAGTCACAAGTGCTGTGCGGCTGGTGCGAGGTTGGTGATGATCTGTATTTACGGTCGTGCCCTCCTGCGATGGAGTTTCCGTCGCAAGGACCGTTGTAGGAACGGATACGATCGGCGGAGGAGGATTTCGGTTTGGTTTGGATGTCGGTATCGGCCCGGCAATGCAGAAAGCAAAAGACATCGCGGATCCAACGAGAAGCATCTTCATGGATGGAGGGCTTGAATTCCTTATCGCGCTTCTCTGACACGGACTGTGTAGCCCTTGGCTTTGTCATTGAAGGACTGGAATCGCACCGTTTCTTGCGCTGTTTCGGTAAGAATTAAGTCCTGCCAAGGGGTTTCATCGCCCGTACTGAATCCCTGTGCATCCTTGAACACGCATTGTACTTGGACCTGTATGCGGCGCTCCTGGCGGTTCCGGATGTTTGCTGCCACTTCAAGACGCCCGTCTTCGAGGACCCGCTCCTGAAGGCCCGAACAGGTGACACTGCGTTGCACCCGGTTATCCATCGTCACGAACTTGGCCTCGTTCTCGAGGGCAAACTTGGTGGTGTTCTTGGGAGCGTACGCACCGCCCTCATGACCAGTGACTATCGTGCGCGTGGTGTCACCAACGGCCTCTCCAACCGGGCGACAACCCGCTGAGATGGAAATTGCGACAACAGCTAGGATGATTGCTGAGAAGTGTTTAGACATATTCAGGTGACTTGGAATCATGAAGTCATGACCGCATCAGGGCCGGTCGCTGAGGAAAAGGACGGTATCGCGGGTGCCCGGTTCTACTTTGATGGAGATGGTGCGCGAGAAGGTGACGCCCCCCGAGGCATCAACAAAGTCTGCCTTCAATTCGTGGCTGCCTTCCGGGAGCCTGAACGAAGTGAACCCAATCAGGTTGGGTAGGTTGTCCCAAGCCCTGGTGTCTGCGGATGGGGTCGCTGCCGCGCTTATCAGTTTGCTTACCAGTCCTGCGATGAGGAGGCCTGCTCCGACTTCATCCGCAGCAGTGCGTCTACCTGCCGTACCCGCAAGAATTGCCCCGGAGATGATGGCCGCATCGCCGAAACCGTCCGTCGTTCCCTTGAAGACAGCCTTGTTGGCCAGAACATGGTCCATCTGACGACCGCCGCGGGTTGTTGCCTGAAAGGAGAGATCATCCGATGGCTCAGCGCGGAGGGCGAGCCCCGATCCAGTCAGAACCACCGCGGTGGAACGTGAGGTTCCGGTCTTGAACCTCAATTGTTCGCCGTACTCCCCACTGGCGTACTTCGTCGGCCCCCGGCCCATTTCAAAAAACAGCAGTATGTTTGCTGTCGGATCGTAGTCTGGCATCGAGGCGAGCCGGGCGTTGGCCCTCGCGCGGGCTAGGAAGTCTGCGGAACCGGCTCCAAGCTTCGCGGTAACGAGACCATCTAAGTAATCGAGGATGGCGTAGTCGGCTTGGTAGCTTCTTGCCTCTGCATCGGAATCCTCGAGTTGTGCGCTTCGGAAGCAGGCTCTGGCATTGTCCGGTTCCCCGTCCATCCAGTACAGGATTCCACGGTAGAAGTAGGCCATGACCCGCTCGTAAGGTTCACCCCGGAAGTTCTTTCTGGATTCGGATTGGAAGTATCCACGCGCCTTTTGGGCTGAAACATCGCCTGCCGTTAGGCCTCCCAATGTTACGACGGCATCGTCCAAGAGTGGCCTGGCTGCGTTGAACTCCGCACGACGCATGTGATTTGCAGCGGCACGGTATTTAACAAGAAGAGCATCACGGCCAGCGCTGCCTGACCGGTTGGTGCTCGCACACCCCATGAGGCACAAGCTTAACAGAAGAGGGGCCAGCAATGAGGACAAGATGCGCATTGGAGTGCAGCAGGAGCCATGTTCCCAATCCGGTCAGCGATACGCTGCGTCGTCCAACCCTTGCTTCTTGATCTCAGCAAGGTCTTCCCAGACGATGGCACTGGTGCGTGCATCGATGAGCTGAAAGGTATACAGCACGTAATCGCTGACGCCCCGAGCGCTTTTGGTGGTGGAACCATCCAGCTTCCCGGTGAGGAAGAAGTCCGCTCCCTGAAACTCGACCACGTTGGGATCACTGCCTGAGGTAACCTGGCCGGACTGCTTCAACTGCTGTTCCCTTTCCAGAGCCGCCATACGTTCCCTCGCGAGGAACATCACCTTGCCACGGGTCTGCGAATTGAGCCGGGCGCGAATGCGGCTGAGCAAGACATCCTTGTTGATGGCAAACCGGGTATTGTTCTCGATGGGCAACAGGACCACTCGCGTTTGTCCTTGGGCTCGTTGGATCTGCGGAACCTCGAGGATGCTGCGTGCCATCTTGTCTGTGACCGAAACGATGTCCTGCGACTCAACGCCGGTGCCTGCGACAAACCCTTGCTCATCTGCCTTGAGGACCGTCACGCCATTCCCGGAAGGATTCCTGACTCCGGAGGAGGCGCAGCCCGCCAGGACAGCAGCCATTGCAATCAACGTGAGCTGTTTAAACCGGTAGATGGAGCATCGATGCATACTTGGACTCAAGTTGGTGAGGGAAGTCGCTAGGGTCAATGCTGCAACGGCAAGGATAAAAAAGTTGGCTTGGGGCACATCAACTGGCATCGAGAAGTGCTGGGAGTCAGTCGTCGGTCTTGAAAAGAGTCGAACTGAAGGGAACATACTAGTTCCTGCAGAATCAAGGCCACGCCCCCTACGCTCAATGGACTAACTCGCATGATGGAGCAAAGACGGTCGTGGCGTGATCGTATTCAGTGCCCCTGAGATTGCTTACTTGCAGCCACTTCAGCCCTGAACGCAGCTCCGTCCGTGAAGGAGCAATGCTTGCTATTGATGTCGGGGCTTGTCTTATGCTTTGGAATTAGTCTTTATTGGGTCGGGTCATGAAAAACGACAAATTGAAACAGTTCGTCTCGCTCCGCGAGCAATTGCTGCGAGACAAAGCAGACCTTGAAGCCCGCCTGAGTGAAATCAACAAGGCTCTGGGAGCGGTTGGTTCTGCTGTGGTGCCTTCGGTTGTTGCTGCGCCCGTTGCCAAGCGAGGCTCCAAGCCGTCGGCTCCGAAAGCTGGTGCGAAGCCAGCCAGCCGTAAACGCGCCCAGAACTCGATTTCGCTGCGCGAGGCTGTGCTCGAAGCCACCAAGTCCAAGCCCTTGTCCCGTCAGGAGATTCTCGCCGCCGTCCAATCCGCCGGCTACGTATTCACGGCGAAGGATCCGCTAAATTCCCTTAGTACCCTGCTTTACACCGACAAGGGTATCAAGAATCACGGCGGCAAATTCGGCCCCGCCTGACGATCCCTTCCTAGGCCTTCGCATGAAGTCCGCCTACGGGCGGGCTTCTCTTTTTGTAGATGCCTTACAACGCCATGCTTGCCCGACGAATCATTTCTTGTCTGGATGTACACGACGGACGTGTTACTCGTGGTGTTCAGTTTGGTCGTGCGGAGGAAGGTGGCCTAAGGAGCGTAGGGGACCCGGTGGAGCTTGCCTTGCGTTACAATGAGCAGGGGGCGGATGAAATGGTATTCTTTGACATCACGGCAACGGCCCAAGGTCGAAACTCGATGGTGTCGGTGATCGAAAGGACTGCTGACAAGTGTTTCATGCCGCTCACTGTCGGCGGAGGGATTCGTACGGTGGAGGATATGGGTTCGATGCTGAAAGCCGGGGCAGACAAGGTGAGCATCAACTCGTCGGCATTGGCCAAACCGGATCTGATTCGGGCTGGGGCTGAGAAGTTCGGAAGTCAGTGCATCGTCGTTTCGATCGACTGCAAGAGAAGCGACTCAGGTGCCTGGGAAGTGTACTCCGCGGGTGGTCGGAAGCGGACGGGATTGGGGGCCGTCGAGTGGGCCCAGCAGGCAGTGGGACTCGGGGCTGGTGAGGTGGTTTTGAATTCCATAGACGCAGACGGGACAAAGTCGGGATTTGACGTTGCGATCACCCGGTTGGTGAGTACCTCTGTTGGCGTGCCCGTAGTTGCGAGCGGTGGGGCTGGTGCACTGGAGCATTTCGCGGCTGTCTTGGAGGGTGGGCGAGCCGATGCGGTGCTTGCCGCGAGTCTCTTTCACTACGGCACATTCACGGTGGGGCAGGTGAAGTCCTATCTGGCGTCGCATGGCATTCCTGTGCGCACTGTCTGAAACGTCTGCAAGTGATTATGTCTCGGAGTTGGTGGCTACCCATCCTGTTGCTCTTGGTGAGCAACGTTTTCATGACTTATGCTTGGTACGGCCACCTGAGGCGGAAAGACGGGGCGCTTTGGCAGACCATACTGATGTGCTGGGGCATTGCGTTCTTCGAATACTGTCTCATGGTGCCTGCGAATCGATGGGGCAGTCAGGTTTACGAACCTTATCAGTTGAAGATCCTGCAGGAGGTCATCACGTTGGTTGTTTTTGTTGGCTTTGCAGTCATTTACTTTGGCACCAAGCCAAAATGGAACCATTTTGCGGCGTTTGCGTGCATCATCGCAGCTGTGCTGTTTACTGTCCTTCCCGGGCGGAAAAGCTGATTGTGAGGCATGGGGGTATTAAATGAGCTTCTGGGACAAACTGACATGGACTGAGGATGGCTTGATTCCCGCAATCATCCAAGATGCGCAGACCGGGCGTGTATTGATGATGGCATGGATGAACCGAGCGTCTTTGGAGAAGACGCTGGAAACCCGAAAGACTTGGTTCTGGAGTCGATCCCGGAAGAAATTCTGGATGAAGGGTGAGTCGAGCGGGCACACCCAGAGCGTTAAGGATGTGTCCTTTGACTGTGACGGAGACGTCCTACTCATCCAAGTGGAGCAAGTGGGGGCTGCCTGTCACGAGGGCTTTCGTTCCTGCTTCTTCCGGTCTTTGGTTGGGAACGGCGTAGAATTCCGTGAACCCGAGGCACGACTGGAGACTCCAGAATCGATCTACGGAAGAAAATTGTGAGATGGGATGGACCTGCCGGGTGTTGACGAATGGGTTAAGGTTGGAAGGTTCGTCTGGTGGGCAGGGTGTGCAGCATTCGTACTTGGTCGTGGTGCAGATATGGTGTCGACATGGATTGCGACACCCCGGCTAGAGTTGGAAGGAAATCCGATAGCCCGATGGGTTGGCTGGAGATGGGGGCTGGTTCTAAACTTGCTCTTTGTTTCCTGCTGGCCAACGCTTGCGGTTGCCCCGTCACCAACGGGTTTGCTTGTTGTTGCGCTCAATTTGCAGCACGCGTGGGTGATACGGTTCGTTGGAGAATCCGGGTGCCGTTGTTGGTTGCCCGCACACATCGTGAGATCAAAGGCGGGCCTCGTGCTGTTTTGCTTTCTCGGGGAGGGCGCCCTCGTAGGGGGTGGGCTTGTTTCCGATGTTTGCAGGGCGCTTGCACACGATGAGTTTTGGAGTCGGACTTGGGCTTGCCGCGTGTTGATTCATTGTCGCCGTGTTCACTACTTGGTCATTTCTGCGTTGACTCTGAGAGGTGCTCCTGAGTGCGATGTCTTTAGACGGAGATCACTGAAGGGTATGCATCCTTGGAATTGCGTGTAGCGCCACGATGCGTAGTCTCCACGGCCAGATGTATCAGCCGAGTAGAGAAGAGTTCCTGAAGTTGGCTACGCAAGGGAACACCATTCCTGTTACGCGACGGTTGCTCGCCGATCTAGAAACCCCACTTTCCGCTTATCGAAAGCTTACGGGCGAAGGGGAGTCCTTTCTTTTTGAATCCGTAGAAGGAGGGGACCATCTGGGAAGATACTCATTTGTTGGGTGCAACCCCCGGGCTGTCATCCGACAATCGGGATGTCGAGTGGAGGTTCGTCAGGACGGGATAATCGTCGAACGATTCCACGTTGGTAACGGAACCAACGAAGGAAGTGATCGTTCTGCGCGGGATGGCCTTGAAGTTCTGGAGTCGGTGATGAAGCGCTTTGTCCCTGTCTCAATTCCTGGCCTCCCGCGATTCACGGGCGGGGCCGTAGGATTTTTGGCTTACGAACTAATCCACGACCTTGAGGACGTTGTCCCTCGCCCGGCTAAGGATGAACTCGGTACTCCCGTGTTGTATTTCTTGGTTGTGGATCAATTGGTCGTTTTTGATCGTGTAGCCCAAACCATGACGATCATTGTCAACGCAGTTGTGGAACCCGGGGCTGATGCTCGGGAATATTATGACGACGCAATTGGAGAGATCGAAAGGCTGGTAGAGCTATTGCGTCAGCCCAGTTGCTATGCTCCTGTCGATCTGCCTGACGAGCCGCAACCTGTTCCTTTTACCTCCAACACAACAAAGGAGCGGTTCTTCGACAATGTGAATCGATCGAAACAGTTTATCCGCGGAGGCGATATTATTCAAGTTGTCGGTTCGCAGAGATTTAGTGCAAGCGTCAGTTCTAGCCCGTTTGATATTTATCGGGCTGTTCGATCGATCAACCCGTCTCCTTACATGTTCCTGTTGGAGTTGGATGGCTTCGCCTTGGTGGGAGCCTCCCCTGAATTGCACGTACGCTGTGTCGAAGATCAGGTGGAGATTCGTCCGATTGCAGGAACACGCAAACGTGGATGCAGCCCCGAAGAAGACGATGCCCTGGAGAAGGAGTTGCTCGAGGATCCGAAGGAACGTGCTGAGCACGTGATGCTTGTTGATCTTGCGAGGAATGACATCGGCCGGGTTTGCGAGTTCGGCTCCGTAAAAGTTAGGGAGATGATGGTTGTCGAGCGGTATTCACATGTGATGCACATTGTTTCCGAGGTCACCGGAACACTGCGAGGTGAGTGCAATTCCTTCGATCTGATGCGTACCACATTTCCTGCAGGGACACTTAGTGGTGCACCGAAAATCCGTGCGATGCAAATAATCTCCGAGTTGGAGGGGACAACACGCGGCCCATACGGGGGGTGCGTTGGATATTTTGCCTTCAATGGTAACTCAGATCATTGCATTACCATTCGTACTGCTTTGGTCAAGGATGGCAAAGCTCATATCCAAGCCGGTGGAGGATGGGTGGATGACTCAACTCCTGAGGGAGAATTCGAGGAGACCGTCAATAAATCGAAAGCGATGAGGAAAGCCGTTGCCATGGCTGAGGGGTTCGCCTCTTCCTGAGCTCAAGCATTGGAGTCGGGCGATGGAGTCAGACGAGTTTGATTTGCCCTCGCATTTCTCGCCAATGCAGCGCGGTTGCTTTAGCGGGGAAGAATTTGGTTCATAAGCTCCGGACTTAATCCTAGTTTGATGAGCAGCTTCTTTTGCTGGAGCAGGAAGATTAAAAGGAATGTCGACGCGTCAAAGAAGCCGTGAGCAAGTATTGCCTCCGGCAACGAACGACGGATTACTTGGATCATACCTAGACCCAAGCCTAAAAGACCTGTCAGCAACACACCAAGCCATCCTTGCGTCGCATGGGCTAATCCGAACATGACCGAGGACAAAAACACCCCAACCCATTCCATCATCCGCGTTGGATTACCCTTGGGGCCAAGCGACGAGACACTTCGGATTACCGCTGCCCTCCATAATTCTTCTCTCAGTCCGGCGACAACAAAGCTCAACCAAGTGATGCAGATGATGGCGTAGGCAGGGCTTGCCAGTGCAACAGGGTCTATCAGGTTCTCGATTTTTGGTCGGCTTGCCACAAATTGGTTTATCCCGTCCTTAGGATTGAGGAAGATGATGATCCCCGCCACCACTGCGGCAGGGACGAGAATTGCAAGTCGGAGGACAACTGACCAGCCCATACCGAGGGCGCAGCTGATGAACCAGTTCATGGGTGAATTAATAAAGAAATCCCCTTTGGTTGGCTTTGTCAGCAGCAAGCCTATTCCGAATGGAATGGCGAATGTGAAAAGAGCAAGTGACGTGTCTCTGATCAGGCCTGAAATCGATGAAGATAGTGCGGGCTCAGTTGTCCGGATGGACGCACCCCGCCAAGCGGCAGCGAGGATGTAAGCAACCATCAAGACCAAAAACACAATCCAGGAGCCTCGACTTTTCTTAGGCGGTCGCGAATCGCCTTCAGATTCCGACATGTGATTAGCCTCCATGGCTTAACGATGGGCGCGAGGTGAATTGTCGGCGGCTTGTTGGCAGGCTTGGGCAACGAGGTCCAATTGTTCGAGGAAGGATTCTTGGTTGGTCGTGCTGAGAACCCTTAAGACTTCAGACTGGAGTTCTAACGCTATGCTCCGGCAAGTTTCGAATTGCTCCCTTCCTGAAGGCTGGATTCTGATTCGGTAAGCTCTCCGATCCGTTTCATGTGGTTTGCGCTCGATCAAGCCGGAATCCTCCATTCTCTCCAACAGAGAGGCGACTGTATTTGGATCCGAAGACATGCGTTCTGTGATTTCCCTCTGGGTAACGCCAAGTGAGTCCGATTCTATTAGGGTTCGAAGTGCAGTGAATTGGTCCGGGGTTACTCCAGTGTGAGCGATCCGACGTCGAAACGCCTGATTCAAGCCATACCATGCCTTGCGTAGAATGGGTGGCAGCCTTCGTCCATGAGGCGATCTGGCGGGAACTTTGTCATTCATCGTTGTAAGCCTCCTGCGCGAATCTTAGGAACTGCGGGTAAGATGGTTACGGATGATCCGCTGGTTCGCTATGGTCGTCCTGGGGCTCATTGGCATTCACCCATTGGATTGTTTTCCAGATGAGGAATCCGAATCCACTGAGTACGAAGATCGCTAAACCCAAACCCCAGAGTACTTCCCCTCTCCTCGTGCTCTGTACGTACCTGATGGGATAGGCGAAGGACACCAATGCTACCAGGCCAAGAAATATTGAGATGGCCTTGAGGCGTGCCTTGGAACTGGCAGTGTTATATTGCTGTGCATGCCAAAGAGTTTTCCAAAACTGGAGGCCAAGTGTCAGACCGATCAGGACTAAGGGAATAGCCGTCCAGTCCCAGCGGAGGGAGAGTTTTCCATGAGAGCCACGTTCGAAGATTGCCAAGGTTCCAAGCATTCCCCCAACCGCCAAGCCGGTCGCGGTTGAGACTACCTTTCGGAACAACGGATCTTGTGCAGCTTCGTTGGATGCTCGTTCTCGCATTTGCGTTGTGGATGCGGGATCAGACGAGCCTGCAGCTCCCGCTGCCGGAGACTACGTCGCCAATGGTCCACGCCTTGAACCCTGATTTGAGGATTGACCTTAGGATCGCATCCGCCTTACCGGGGGTGACGATCAAACACATTCCGATTCCCATGTTGAACACTTGATGAAGCTCGGTGCGATCAACTCCGCCACGGTCGCGCAGGAGTTGAAAGATCGGAGGAACCTCCCATGATCCTATCCTCACCAACGCGTCGAGTTTTGCCGGCAGGATCCGAGGGATATTGTCGATGAAGCCTCCACCCGTGATGTGGGCGAACGCACGAATGTTCCCGGGTTGACCTTTGAGGTTGAATTTTGAAAGCAGGGACTGTGTGAGGCAGCCGTACGAAACATGAACCTTCATTAATTCGTCGGCAAGTGTGCCTTCCAATCCTTGGACCCTGCTATTCAGCTGAAATTTCAACTGGTCAAAGAGGATGGTTCGAGCCAGCGAATATCCATTCGTATGCAATCCCGAGGATGCAATCCCAAGGATTACGTCTCCCCGCCTTACAGACTTCTGACCGTTAAGGATTCTGGATTTGTCTACGACCCCTACGATGGTACCCGAAACGTCGTACTCGCCTGGATGATAGAAGCCGGGCATTTGGGCGGTTTCACCTCCGATGAGGGCGCAGCGATTGGCTGCGCAGCCTCGGGCGAAACCAGATAAGATTTGCGTAAATGCGGCAGGTTCCAGTTTCCCGGTTCCAAGATAATCGAGGAAGAACAATGGCTCGGCTCCCAGCACCGCAATGTCGTTGACACAGTGGTTTACGAGGTCTTCGCCAATCGTGTCGTGTCTCCCAGTTGCAAACGCTATCTTCAGCTTAGTTCCAACTCCATCAACAGAGCTGACAAGGATCGGGCTTGGGGTTTTCTTTGTGTCGAGCGCAAACAGTCCTCCAAATCCCCCAACCTTACCCAAGAGACCAGGACGGCGAGTGGATGCCAGCAAGCCCGGCAAGGTCGCTTTAACCTTATTGCCGAGATCAATGTCAACCCCTGCGGCGGCGTATGCTTTCTGCTTACTCATTCCGACGATAGGATTCGCGAAGTTGGGTTCGGTGTCGAGCCGCGAGGAGGTTCTCAGGCAAAGCTCCCATGGGCTGATTCACCTGAGTTCGGGCATGAGTCTCGGGAACCGGCGGGAATACGCGCTGAGGCAGGTGCATTTTCTCGCCAATGTCTTCGGCGGGTTCAGTTTTGTGAATTTCGAGAGTGGCCCAACCTCAGGCGGGCGATGGATCGGGCCAACGCCAGTTTTCCGGCAGCACTTCGTCGATCTGCGTCATGTTTCCCAGTCAACCGCCGTACCGCATCGCTCAGGTATCCCTTCGGATTGTCCCCTCGCCGTCGGCAACTGGTGATCACCGAGTAGATCACTTCACTCCGCCATCCGGCATCAGGGTTTCCGATGAATGCCTTCGCCTCCGCCCGATCGCCGACCCTCGAATGGAGTTTTCCACGAGATTATGCGTAAGCGGTAAGCGGAGCACATCTACCGCGATCGGACGACGGCATGGCAGACTGTCGGGATGAAGCTGGAACGGTTTCCAAGGCGGGCCTCCGTCTCCCCCGGAGAGCGGCAACAGTGGGTG
>Ga0172372_10001521_pt1 | contig 35957 bp, 61 predicted proteins | sample LakKiv5m_2_FD_114544 | JGI IMG/M metagenome (GOLD analysis project Ga0172372, IMG submission 114544) | Freshwater microbial communities from Kabuno Bay, South-Kivu, Congo - kab_092012_9.5m | ecosystem: Environmental > Aquatic > Freshwater > Lake | place: Democratic Republic of the Congo... | reverse complement strand
CATTTTCCCAACCATCTGGTTCTTCTGCATCGCCAACGCCTGGTAGAGCTTCACCTTCAAGTGATTCTACAGTTTGTTCGTTGTCGAAAAGATCAACACCTGGTGCAACGCCTGAAACTTTTTTAGCGTGTGCTGATGCTGCATGATGAACAGCCGCACCTGTTTTACCGGATGATGCTGCGTCGTGTGCTAGTGATTTTTCATCACCTTCGAATAATTTTGATGCGAATTCTTTTAAGCTGCCCATATTTTTACTTCCTTTTATGCTATTATAACTATTTCCTGTTTTTGCTTCTTTCAATTTTTCAAATAAAAATTCCAATTTTTTTTCATTTAATACAAATTGAGTTTTGTTAATAGTTCCAGAATTACCTAATTGATCTAGATTTTCTAACAATTGAAACAATTTGTGCTTCAGCGATTCTGCCATTACTTGCGATGGTTTTTTTGAAAAATATAGTTCATCGATCTTTAGAGCAGTCTCGCCTAAATTAATTTGGAAACCACGATAACCTTCTGCAATAGGAGCAGCAGGCACTGGAGCTTCTTCTGGTGGTGCTTCAGCACCGGGTGCTGGTGGTACTGCTGGAGTAGCGCCTGCGGCTGGTGGAGAAGCTTCTGGGGCTGTTGCTGGAGCCGGTGCAGGAGCAGCAGCAGGAGGAGGAGGAGGAGGAGTAGCAGTTGATGGAGTTGCCATCTCAGGAGCAGGAGGAGATCCTGCTCCCATATCTGCCACAGAGGCAACTGGTGCTTCTGGTGCTGTCATTTCGACAGATCCACCTGGAGCTGGTTCAATTGTAATTTTGCCAGTTGGATCAATTGCAATCTTTCCATCTTCTCCTACTAAATCTTTTAATGTCTTAGACATAATACCTAGCGGATCAGAAGCGACCATAGATGATTCTGGTTCAACTACATCAATATCAGTTTCTGATTCGGCATTTGTTTCTGCGCCAGTTGGAACAATAGGAGTATTTTCTGAAGATGTTTCCATGGCTGGTTGCTCTTCTTCTTCAAAGAAGAATGCAGTTTCTTTGACAATCATTTGTTTAATAAACGGAGAAACTTCTTCAATAATTTTTCTTTTTGCATCAGCTTCTGCTAATTCTTTAATTTTCTTTGTTTCCGCTAAAGCTTCTTTAAATAATTCGCTCATTTTTTTACCTCAAGCATTAAATAGCATTAATCAGGTGGTGCTTCCTTTTCCTAAGATATATTCTCCAATTCTTAGTTGAGAAATTGCTGTAGAAGTATCTTTTGGATTAGCCGCAACATTTCCACCGGTTCCTGGCGCAGCAGTAAATGCACCACCACCGCCACGAAGACGAGCAGTAGCTTCAGCACCCTCAGCAGGAATTCCAGCAGGGTTGTGTGGATCTTCTGGAGCTACAGCAACGTTTGGTGCATATGGAGTTGCAGGAAGACCGCCACCACCGGTTTCTACTTCATTTAGATCTGGTGCCGCTTGATAATCAATATTTACACTACCAAATGTATGACCACCATCATTTATTTCACCAGACAAAACAACATTCATAAATGTCTCTGTTACTGTCTCGTCATTAATCTCACCAGAATATACTGGAGATCCTGGATAAATCGCATATAAATCTGCGGTGGATGTACTTCCTAAACCGTATGTTCTTACGGGTGGTTGAACCATTAATTGTCTTCTGCCTGCCATATTGAACTCCTAATTCATGCAATAATATTTTTAATTGCTATATTAAATATTATCTTATTATCGTTTCTGACCACCCATTGCAATAGCAGCCCAACGTTTCATGTCTCCGCCAACACTTAATGCTTGCAAATCTTGAACTTCATGTTGGGAAAGAGGAGTATTATCCTCAACAACCATATTTCCACCACCACCACGCATTTGCGTGTCGTTTAATATCATCTTTTGTAAAGTGGTCTTTGCAGTATCCTCTAGCAATGCCGCATATAAACCAGCTTGTTGAGGCTTTGCTGCCGTTACCATCTTTGCAGTGTTTTGTATCAAATTATTTAAATGTGGATTTAAATTAGATTGCTGTGGAACAGAATTCATCATTGATTGTTGCGATGAAACAGTTCCTATATTTGAATTTGGTAAAACATTACCAGATATAGATTCTGTTAATATTTGATTAAAAGCACCTTCCGTTATTAATTCACGTATGCATTCTTTAATCATTAATCTAAATTCACCCTTAGTTAATTTCATACTTTAAAACCTTCTTACTTTTCAAATTTATATCTATGATATAAAATTAATGTCTTTTTTGATAAAAAAAGATATGCCAAACTATAACTAGTTTGGCATTTATTCACTTCAATAGAAAAATAATATTATTTTATAAGTTATTTTAATTCATCTGAAGATGATTAACAATCTATTCAAACAATCATTTCTTGTCTTTAATATGTAATTTTTCCATGTTCAAATCAATGGTTCTAAAACCCAGCCTTTATGACTTTTCCTTTTGCCGCTTAACAACTCTGATAAATGATTTGGAGATAAATTGTGAATAGAAGAAAATTCTTTTATTCCAAATATACATGTATATACAGTTCCATCCGGCGAAACTAATCGGATATCGTTTATCTTTTTGCAATTTGGGCTATTGATGCCAACATATTTCCCTTTGCGGGCTCTACTTTTTTTTTCTTTAATTAAAGCCGCCTTTTCTGGTCCATATCTTTTAACTTCAGATAATCCAGTTAATTGTTTACGTAAATTTTCTTTTACTTCGGGTTTGTTCATTTCAATAATCTTATTATCGCTTATCTTTTTACGTATTTCCAGTGCCCTGTCAGCACCATAAAGTTCTTCATATGATTTTCCATATTTATGTTCGGCTAGTTTAAGAATTAAACTTCTGCCTTCCAAAGTTGAATAATATTGTTTTTTCGCTAAACTAATTTTTATTTTTGTTTCTTCCTTGTGAAGATAATTTAAATTACATACGTCTATAATATTATAAAGTTCAAATTGTTTTTTTTGACGTTTTATCCATAAAATTTCTTTTGATGCACGTATTGTCGGCGTTGAGTTGGGTAGTCTTTCCAAGATATGAAATTCTAAAAAATCAGTATGTCCTAATTGTTGAAAACACTTGTTGAAGTCGTTTTGCAAAAATTGATTTCTATGAACATTTCTCAGAAGAGATTGTTTGTGTCCACGAATCCAACGATCTTTGGGACGAATTGTTTGTCCAACATATCTTCTATTAGAAGATACATTTCGTATTTCATATATACATGGAATTTTAGAACAGCCCTCATAAAAAAACAACATATTTACTATCTTTATTTCTGACACGCCCCAGGAGCGGATCTGATTAATTATATCGTTTAATCATTTTTCTTTTTTAAAATACAAAATTTCATTCAAAACACGGCTAATTCTATCGTTTCTTGAAAAGATCTTATTAATAATTCTTGGATCTACATCACGAGCTTCTTTCATCATAAAGGCACCGGGCGTAGAGGGCTCCGAAACTAGATCCCAACAAATAAGATGAAGATCATCTTGAACAACATCTGCATCACCACGGCTTCTTACAGAACCAAGAGCACGAGAAGAAATACCAATCTTTACATTACTTTCAATTAATGATTTAGCAATATTACCCATTGGAGTTGGAAGTATCTCAATCTTTCCATATACAACACCGCCATCAGTCCAAATGTCAGTAATAAGATGTGATACATGTTTTAAATTAACAACAGGGTCATTACTATGATCAAGCTCTCCTGTTGCACGACGTTCAGTTACAACTTTTTTATAATTTTCTATCTCTTTAAAAAGAATATCCTTTGGATAAATACGTCCATTTTGATTAAGAGTATCAGCTCTCTGGATTACGCCCTTAACAACCAAATTATTTGGTCCAATCGATTTTTCTTCCTTTAAAACTTCATATTCAAATTCAGCATATTCTTTTAAAAATTTCATGTGTTTATTTCCTCTTTTAGTTTCTCTAAACTCATATGAAACATAACGGATTCATCATTCAAAGCCTTATTCGAATCCTCGTTTAATAGAAGAAGAATTTTATTTAATTTAGCGCAAACTTCTTTATCTAAATCACTAGCACTCGCTAATGCTTTTTTAATTGTAACTTCAGAAGTCTTACGAATATCTTCTAACAATGATTTCAACTTCTGTTCCGTTTCTTGATTTCTTTCGGAAAGAACATATAGTTTTATAATTTGTTGCTGCTGAGAATTTAATACCTTGGAAAACTTTGCATTCGTCTTCTCAGTCATGATCTTTAAAACAAGACCATCTATATCGTCATTCGTCATCTCTAATGCTTCACTCTTTAATACAGGTTGCTTCTTTTCTAAAAGCATCTGTTGCAAAACATCATCTTCCAATTGAGCAATCTCAGTTAATGAACCCTTAAATCCAATGCCACGCCAAGAATTCATCAATATTTGTATGTTCGCATATTCCTTATATTTTGGAATCTCTCGATCAAAAAACTTGGAATCTTTTAAATGTAAATTAATTGCATTTATTAATCTTGATTTTTCTTCATCCAAAGTTCTTTGATTCTGCTTGATGCAATGTCTTTTAACATTTTCAAATAATGAATGAGTAACTTCTCTATTTTTTAAAGATGAAGAATGTAATGCCGTAAACATAGACAGCTCTTTATAAAGTTCCGTCTTTGGATTTACATACTCCGACCAAATATTTTTAGCTTTCTCTATATCTTTATAACGCTTCTCTACTAAAGCATTAGCAATATATCTTGAGAAGAACTCACCTAACAAACCAATATTTCTTTTTTTATTGTGTCTAAACGGCATTGAACATCACCCATATTTCAAAAACAGGTCAAGGTTTATTTTAATTATTGTTTCAAAAGCAGAATTAATCTATTCTAGATAAATCTATTTCAGAAATATCTACTTTTTCATTTTCATCAGATGATTCGTTTCCTCTATCAACAGATTCAATTAACAATTCATCATTGTTCATTTTAATCTCAATCTGCTCATTTTCTTCCAAAACCATCTTTGTTTTCACTCGATTCTGCTCTAAGAAAATCTTTAACTTATCTAATGTAGATACAAAGTCTCTAGGAATAAAATTATTTGCATTCAAATTTAATTCTTCCTCAAGAACTCTCTCTATTAATGGATTATCTAAGAATTTCTTATCATATATATCCGTAAGAGAAACATTTTTGCGATCAAACATCGCTCCAAAATCTGGCATCTCTAAATTACTCTTACCACCAGCTCCAACTCTTCTTAATCTATTCTTCTCAGTTCTCTTAACAAATGGAGTAGCTTGAACAGGTGGACTTGTTCCATCAACATCAGGACGAGCGAAGGTCTCTTCTTCTTGTTCCTTCTTATAATTCTGTATCTGAGAATAATCATCCATCTTCTGGAAGAAATCGTCTTCCTTAGAAGGTTTAACCCTAGATACATCTTCTCCAGGTATCTCATAATTTGAATTATCAAATGGACTAACCATACGTGTAGGTCCAGGATCAGGATTTGCCGATACAGCAATAGATTCAATTTCAACTTCTCTTATCTTATCTTCTCTTCTACCTTTTTCTATATTCATCAATTCGTCATCAGACAATTCAATAATATTCTTCTGGATCCATAACTCATCAACAAGCTTTGTCTCTTTAGCTTTAGCCGCAATATCAAATTTAGAAGCAAGATTTTCAAGCTTCTGCAAAAGAGCAATCGTAGAAGGATTTGCTAACTTTAAATGAAAATCTAATAAATCCTCTTCGTTGAATCCCTTTGAATAAAGATGGATCATTGCTAACTTATTTAATTCTGCAATAGCAATTTTTTGCAAGGCAATGATAGTTCTTGAAAACCTAACATCTTGCTGGGCAAGAGATGCTTTGGCTGACATACCTTCAGTAAAATTCAAATATGGTTTTGGAACCTGAATAGCTGCAAATAATTTCTTTTGAAGATATTCAACGTCTTCTGTAGCTGTTGCATTTTGACCACCAGCAAGAGTCTCAATCTTTGTTCCAGTTTGACCACCACGAACAGGAATGAAATAATCGTCGTCTACACTTAATGGATTGTAACGTTGATCGACTCTACCATCTTGGCGACTAACAACATCTCTTGCACGTAATGTTTGTTTTGCTTGTTCCATGTATGAAGGAATATCATTAGGAGCAATATTGCCAACGTCAATATAAAATACACGACGCTCCGGCGAGCGAACAACACGGTAAACCAACATGCTGTCTTCCATCATTGTGTTGTGTGTAACAATACCTTCAGCAATAAAATTGTGTAATGGATTTTCTACTTGCAGATCATATGTTTGTTCTTGATTTTTCCATTTAGTTGTTGAAATTACTTTTTCATAAACATTTTGTGATATTTGTGAATTTAAATTAATATTAATTTTAAATAATGATTTTTTATGTGTTTTATATATTTTTTCAATATCAGATGAAACTACAACGCCTGACATTTCTGCTAGTGTTTTTATATCTTTAATTAATTTTAAATTAGTTAAAATTATTTCATTATCTTTTTCTGAATGATAGAATTCTGATATTTTCTGCAAATACATTAAACGCTGTTCAGTGGAAGACCTGAAAATCCATCCTGGGATTCTTTTTTTGTTTAAACTAATAAAATGTTTTGTTCTATTAGACTTCTTTGAATTTGTATAGAAACCATTTCTATCTTCTGGAAGACGAGGAAGAACTAATTGGTCTTTGTCTATAACAAGATTTTTAGCCATCTTATATCCAATGTTTCCATTTTCTTCTTTTACAAGAAGTCCGTGATTTGGAGTAACATTAATAGTTCTATGATTTGTTTTTATTTTTAATATCTCTTGTTTACCCATTGGGTAAACTGCTTTAACTTTAGTAGGAATCGTTATATTGTGATCAAAGTCATAGGAAAACACTTCTTGTCCTGGTTTTATATCTTCTATGTTTTCCCAACCTGATTTTGTCCACACACGAGTTCCTTTTGCATGGCATAATTGCCGCCAGATTCTTCGTGCTGGTTCGAGAATGGAAGTACCATATGGCAAGAACATGTCATTACCTAATATACGCATATGAGTTACTTGCCAATTTTCAAGATATCTATTTCCTCTTGTAAGCCATTTAAAACGTACAGCGTATGGATCATTAGGATCCCACCCTTCTTCTCTTTCAAGTTCATTTACACGAATTGGTTGTACGTTTACAACACCAATATCCGGAATAACTTCGTTGTAAAGGAAAAGATCTCCATATTTGACTAAATTACGAATCCATGGACGAAGATTAAATTCTATATTAAGAATGTCATAAAAAAGCTCATCAAGAGATTTTTTTATCTGTGGATTGCTGCTTAATATATGAAAGGTTTTACCTCTTTCATCTCCTGTGGTGCATTCATCAGCATAGATGTTTAAAGCCGCAGCAATCTCGGGGGTATTATGTGATATTACACTATCGGTAGCAAAATTTTTATATCCATCTACAGTTAAATCATAAAGCGGAATAGTTCCATAGTATTCAACACTGACAACCTTATGATTTTCATAGTTATTAACAAAATCGGACCAAGAATTAAATCCTTCATCTTTTAAGCGATTAGTAATAGGAGTTATTGAACATCCGAGGCGCGTTGCTAAAGTTTCCTGAGAAATACCTTTTTCGAAGTTTGAACAAATACGATTAAAGGTTATCTTTGAATTAAATCTTGGATTTTTATTTCCAGAGTTATTCCAACTATCACTTCTCCAACCTGGTTTATACGCCTGAGCAAACATGACAAAGTTATCAAATCCTTTTGCTCTTAGTTTTCGTTTAATAACATTTGGATCAGTATCAAATGCTTTACAAACGCGATAGATATTAAAGGAATTTTCTAGACACCAATTTAATATTCTGTCAAAAGTAATGTCTTTACGTTCAGCGGGATTATTTTTTGTCATCCAATCTGAATGACGTTTTTTGAATTCATTAATCCATTCTTGATTATTATCATTCCATTTCTTTTCATTATTCAATGTAGAATGATAAGAAGCATGTTCTGATTCTGTCATAATTTGTAGATTTTCAGGTCGATTATCAAATTTAACAAAATTACAGTGATGAACAACTTCATCTTTCTGGAGATCTCTTCCAGCAATCCAAGAAGCAATTAGACGATGTTCTGACACCCAGCCGTTTTTTAAAGTAGAATCAGATTTATTCATAGTATAAATCCAACGATATCCATCTCCTTCGTCAGATTTAGCTTCTGAAAACAAATCTTTTCGATAAAATGGCATCATTGCATCACCGGGTTTTAAATCTCTGATTTCGCAATAAGTACCATCTCGTTTTAATAGTCTATGATTAGCTGTGCCAATAATTTCTTTACCAGAATCAAAAACAACACGATATGCATCATCAACTCTTGTCTGGCGGGCTTGTTTACCAATTGCAGGAACAATTTGATTTTTATTGTGGTCATAAGAATAAACGATGAATTCTTTTTCAAGACCATATTCATCTGCAAGTTCTTTGATAGTTTTATATCCACCAGGTACTGCTATTTTGGTATCTCCAACAAGACAATACTCCATTTCACTTTGTCTACATATGACCATACTGTGTGTTCTTGTAGTAGAACCTGAGTCATTTGTAATAGGATTTAATAGCTTAGAACCTACTGCTAAATTGTGATGTTCATCAACTGTAATATTGTATACAACTTCTTCTTCTTGTAGAAATTCAATACTAGCTATTTTATGATTAGTATAAGATAATTTCCAATCACCAAATGAATTAAATCCTTGTCTTTCAATACAAGTTTTAATTTTATTAATAGATGTATTTAATTGCTCTGCTAACATTTCAGCAGACATTACTGGATCATAAATGTCACAGATCTGCTGATAAGAAACTGAATTGTCAGTAGAGTAACTGTCTCTCGTCCTTTTTGGATTTTTTTCCATAAATTCTGACCAGGATCCATATCCATGTGCAGATAATCTACGACGAATTGAGTTTTCAGTACATTTAAGGATAGAAGCAAGTCTATAGATAGATTGACATTCATGTTCCTCGGATGTTTTAATTATATCTTCTATTTCAGGAGATTGCATTTCCTCGTATATCTGAGCTGCGTTTCTGATTGTAGTTAATTTATCTTTATCGGCTTTAAAGTCTAACCAGTTTTCATATCCAATTTCTCGTAATCTTCTTTTAAGAAGATTTACATCTGCTTTTAGTAGTCTTTTTGTTTTGGCTAAAGAAAAGTCTACAGCAGATGCAGTTTCGAATATTTTTAGAGCCGTAATTTCTTGTCTTTTAACTGGGTTGTTATTTTGCATCCAAACAGAATGTTTTTTATTTGACTTACCCTTCTTGTTATTGTTGTTTAGAAGAGAATGATAATGACGATGTTCTACCTCTGTCATTACTTTTAAGTTTGAGGGAAGATTATTTGAGGGATTAAAATCTACATGATGAACAACTTCTTGTGGATTTAATTTTCTGCCTAAGAAATGTTCTGCTACCAATATATGTTCAGCAGTCCAACCATATGGATTGTGTTCTTTTTTATTTATAGTATAAATGTGTTTATATCCGGAAGCGGTTATATCTTTTACATAGAAGGGCATCAATGCTTGTCCAACTATTAAATCTTTAGCTTCGACATATTCTCCCGCACGAAGTAAAAATTTATGATCTAATGTTGTTTTAACTTTGCCACCGTCTTCAAAAGTTATCTGAACTAATTTTTGTACCTTGCCGTCTTTTGTAATTCTTGGATGATGTGCTGTTGCGACTACAATTTCATTTTTTGAATGATCATATGAATAAACTTTTATATTCTCGCCGTTTGGATATTTCTCTGCTAATTCTTTAATAGTGTAAACACCATCTAGAGTATAAACACAAGTATCTGCTGAGAAACAAAATTCCGCATAACGACTCATTCGGTCTAATAAACCATATGCACCAAGAACAGAAAACGGTGAAGATTCCCTTCCGAAAGGGAATGGAGCACGATATCCGTAGTTACCACGAATAATGTCATTATCAAAATAGTTGTTATAGTTATAACCCTTTACTTTTCTCTGGATTGCAGGTCCAGAACGAAATAATCTAGTTAAACGATTGAAAAAATTATCATTTCTTGCCAAGAGTAACTCCAATAAACAATCTTAATTATTTTAAGAAATCCAAAGAGTGTTCAATTAAAATAAATATGTCTAATTCTTTGGAAACTTATCATAGTCTAATTATATGGGTAGCCTTCCACCAAATATATTATTAAAAATATCTGATATTGAATATATTGATTATGTTATTCAATATGTAGGCACTTTTTCTAATGATTGGTTTACGATTAAGAAAGAAATTGTTAATTGTTATCCAAGAAAAGAAAGAACAAAGTTTTCGCGGCGGCATTATTCGACAAAATTATTCTTTATTAATGATTTTGAAAAAGAAATAATAAAATATTGGAAAGAAAAAACTGGTATCCAATTATTTATAGATGAAAAAAAACTACATCCAACATCTTGGAAGCGAAATCCTAAAGGTTGGGGATTACTTATTTATAATGAAAAAAGAAAATCAAATAAAAAAAAGAAAAATATTAAATGAATTAATACAAGAGATTGTAAATGAACAAGTTGAAATGATGCTTTTGGAAAATACTTCAGGAGCACTATATACTGTATTCATTCAACCATTTGTAGATACCGCAAATGTTATCAAAGGTGAATTAAAGAAATCAGTTGTTAAAACTGTTGGAGCCGCCACAGAAGGTTTAGTTAGAGCATTCCAAGTATTATTGCCATTTACAAAAAAAGTCCCATTTTCAGGAAAAACTTGGGATGGAGCAATAAAAACTATTCAAGGTAAAACTAAAGGAATAGTTAATAATATAAATAAAGAATATGCAACATCTTATGATGCTGTAGCAAAATCATTTCAAAATCCAGATCTTGCATTTACTGCATTTGCATTTAATCCAGGACTTTATTTAGGAACTGCACTTGCTACAAATAGTTTTGGCGGAGCATTAAGTGCAGCATCATCAATGCTGGGAACTAGTGGAGAGATTAGTAATAATTATAATAATTTATTAAAAAGAATAGGAATTTTCAGTCCTGCCTTTACTCCATCAGGACAGGGAGTCTCTATAGACGTAGGGATGGGTGGTTCTGGAGATGGATATGGCGACGGAGGAGGACTAGAAGAAACAGTAACTCAAAAAAGAATGAAAAATTTAGTTTCTTTTTTAATAGAAGATATAAGAATAACTAATAAATTATTTGAAAATATAACGCAAACAGGACAACCAGGGAGACAACTTACAGAGCAAGATAAAAAAATAATATATAATGTATATAGTATGATAATGAATACTATTGGTGAACAATGGTCATCATATAGAGATAATAGAAACGTTAGAAATGAAGTATATAAAAATCTAATCAAATCCTATCAACAGTCTCCAGCAAATATTAATTCTATAGCAGAACAAATAAAATCAATTAAAGGTACTGATATTGTTACAAAAGAACAACTTGCTAATATAAATCAGATGCCAGAAGCGCAGAAAATAATAGATGCAAATGTTAAATTTCTTGCAGATGAATTAAGAAAATCTTTTAAAGATTCTACAACAACTGTTCCAAAAACTTTACCTGAGTTTATAAAATTTATAAAAACAAATCAAGACCCAAAAATTCAACAAGCAGCCGCAGCCCAACTTAAAATAATAAAAGATAATTTTTCTAATAACACTGAAATATCAGAAGAAGAAAGAAAGAAAATAGAATCTGCTGCAACTCTTGAAACACTTTATAATAATCTTCCAGAAGCAGATAAAAAATCAGCGGAAGCGCAGTATGTGACAGCAAATGCTGCCATGATAGATGACAATAAAAACATGCCGAAAAGAATAGCAGATCAAATTAGAAGTCAATTCGAAGGACAATTAGATGAAATCACTTTAAAAAAAATTGTCGATGCAATAACAGCTCCACAAAGTTAAAGTTAAAAGATTAATAATAAAAATATTCATCCATTTATTACAAGCGACACTATTCTTGTGTGTAAGAGGAATTACACATGGAATCCGCAGATAGACAACCTTCAGAATTAAATGAACTTAAATCTCTCGTTGGAGAATTTCTTGAGAGATATAAAAATATTGAAAATGAAATAGATCTTCTTAAGGAAGATCAAAAGCAACTCGTAGAAGAATTCAGTGATCGCTTGGATATGAAAACTCTACAAGCTGCTATGCGTACTGTAAAAATTAAGAAAAAAGTTGCCTACAAAGACACATTTGACACATTTGTTGAAATTCTCTCTGAAAAGGAGAATCTCTGAAATGAGTCCGAAGTCCGATAAAAATAATTTTGAAATGCCCGTTATCCTTTATGAAGATACCAAAGAAGGAACATTTTCATTTCCTTATATGGAAATAAAAAAGGATAAAATAATGCCTCCTGTATTATTCATGTTTGAATACAAATATACAGGCGAAACCGAGCCAAATGATGCCGGAGAAGAAGTAGAAGTGGTTGATCAAATCCCACACAAGTATGTAGATATGGAACACCTTAAAGCTGTTCTAGATCCAGACACAAATGATAAGGTTCGTGTCGCTATAGGACTTAAGCCTCTTAAAGAAGCACAAGCCCTTGGTAAACCAATCATAGAAAAAGTTCTTTCAAAAGTATCTTCAATGAGAAAAGATGCAAAAGAAAAAGGCGAAGAAACAAAAAGAGAATTCACTTTAAACAAAATAAAGAAAGGTAGCTGAAATGAAATTTCATCCATTAGTAATAGAAAAACTTATTAACCTATATCAAAACTACGGAGGACATCCCGAAGAAAATAAATTAAGAACACATCTTAATAATCTCGATTTTACAGTCTATGAAAGAAAGACTGGTCATCAAGATATGATTCTTGTCCTCACAGAAGATTACGTTAAGAGCCTACAACCAAAAGGTTGATTATATAAAAGGTAAATAAAATGAGTGATAAGTCTTCATTGTCCATAGGACAAATTGTATATATTTTATCTGATAAAGCCCAATCAGTTGTACCAGCAATTGTTGTTGAAGAAGTTATTGTTAAAAAACTTCAAGGCAATCAAGTCTCCTGGAAAGTTTCTATTGGTCCTAAAGATAATAATAGAATTGTTGATTCAAATAGAATCAATGGAGAAATCTTTCACTCATTAGAAGAAGTACGTGATGTGCTTATGCAAAGGTTTACCGATTTTGTAAATAACCTCTGTTCAGAAACGGAAAAGCGAACAGAAACATGGTACGGTAAAAAAACAAACTACCTTTCAGATTCCGATACCGGAAAGATTGATCCAGAAAATATTATATCTTCTATAGAAGATAAAATGCAAACAGCTCAAGTATCAAAACCAAAAATAAATAAAGAAAAAGATATATTCTTTACTAAAACACCACAAGAAGAAGCAAGAGAACGATTAAAAAATATGCTTCAAGATGATGATGAACTTGGAAATGATGACCCAACAACAGAGAAACAAGTTGTTAAAATGCCAGGTCCAAACGGAAAAGATATGTTAGTAACTGTTAAGATTCCAAGCTGATATTACCCATGCAAAATAATAAAACCAATCCAACACAAGTAACAGATAAACCACCTCATCAAGAAGTTGTCTTTATACCGCAAGCTCATAATGAACTTTTAAAAGGAGCTACTATATTAGCTAATGCCGTTAAAAGTACAATGGGTCCATCTGGACATTCCGTAATCATTGACATGGAGACTGGACCTCCACTTATAACGAAAGACGGAGTAACTGTAGCTAAATCAATTAATCTTAAAAACAGACTACAATCTATTGGAGCTGAACTTCTCAAAGAAGTAGCTTCTAAAACAAATGATTTGGCTGGAGATGGTCCGCAACCATTATATTCAAAAGTTCTAACTCCAAAAGGTTGGAAACTAATGGGAGAAATTAAAATTGGTGACAAAATTTGCGGAACAAATAATTCTATTCAAACTGTTTTAGGAGTTTATCCAAAAGGACAAAAAACAATTTGCAAGGTTGTTTTAGCTGATGGAAATATGAATACCAGAATTGTTGAATGTAGCGAAGATCATTTATGGTCTGTTAAAACCTATTCTGGGGCTCCAAAATTAATGACCACAGAACAATTAATTGCTTCCGGACTTGAACGTAAAGGTGGCGGCGGAAAGTATTTTATCGAAAAAACTAGTGTTGAATTTGATAATCAAATAGATGATTTACCGCTTGATCCATATCTGTTAGGAGTTTTGTTGGGCGATAGAAATAGAAAAAATACTGTTCGGGGCTCACGGGTGTCTGTTATAAAAAATATTTTAAATGATCTAGGATTACTTGGAACTAATAGTTGGAGTAAATTTATTCCAAAGCAATATCTTTATTCTTCTGTGGAAAATAGACAAAAACTACTTGATGGACTCATAGATACAGATGGAACTATTAGCAATAGAGGACTTTTTACTTTTACTACAGTTAGTAAACAATTAAATGAAGATTTCATTGAACTATGTAGAAGCCTCGGAAAATCTATTTATTGCGGAACAGTTAATAGAAAACAAGGTTCCGGTAGTTATAGCAATAAACCAAGATTCAGAGTCTCAGAATTAAAAGGCAATAGATACGGACTTAAAGTTTCTTCAATTGAAAAAACGAACAAACAAACAGAAATGATGTGCATCAAAGTCAGTAACCCAGATCATCTATATATCACTGACAACTATGTTGCAACTCATAATACAACCACTGCTACAGTATTAGGGCATGGGATGTTGTCTGAAGGAATTAAGATGATTTCGACTGGTAGATCTTCTATCGCATTAAAACGAGGAATGGATATCGGAACCGAAATCGTCATCTCATATCTTAAAGAAAAATCAATTCCAGTTTCATGCAAAGAAGATATTGTTAACGTAGGAACTATCTCAGCAAATGGAGATCGTTCTATTGGTGAACTATTAGCAGAAGCTATTGAAAAAGTTGGTAGAGATGGAATAATCACTATTGAACCTGCTAAAAGTGTACATACCAATTTACAAATAGTAGAAGGTATGCAACTAGATAATGGTTACGTATCTCCATTTTTTATTACCAATGGAGATAAAGGAACTTGCGAGCTAGAAAATCCCTATATCCTCATTACCGCAAACAAAATTTCTTCCATGCAAGATATCGTTCCTACATTAGAAATGGCTCATAACAACAATAGGAGCCTTCTAATAATAGCTGATGACATCGAGGGAGAAGCACTGCATACTCTTATTGTAAATAAAATGAAAGGTGTTCTTAAAGTATGTGCCATCAAAGCACCAAGCTATGGAGAACATCGTGCAGATATATTATCCGATCTAACAACAGTTACCGGAGGAGAAGTAATAGGATCTACAACAGAAATTACTCTTAAAAAGATTAAACAAGAACATTTTGGTTCTTGCAAAAAAATAATTGTTAGTCGTAATGCTACAACGGTAATCGGAAACAATACCGATGAAATAAAAAATGCAATGGAAAAAAGAATCGGAGTTCTAAGAAACTTATTAGAAAACGATAAAACTTTAGATGCCCTCCATATTGATAAATATCGTAAAAGGCTTGCAAGACTTTCTGGTGGTATCGCAGTAATTAAGGTCGGCGGATCTACAGAAGTAGAAATCTTAGAAAAGAAAGATAGAGTGGAGGATGCAGTAAATGCAACATTGGCAGCTACACAAGAAGGTATTGTTCCTGGCGGCGGCACTGCTCTTTATTATGCCGCTAATCATCTTAGAGTATTGAAAGCAGCTCTAAAAGAAAAAGACCCAGATGTTCTCGCAGGTATAGATATGATCGCAGAAGTATGCGAACATCCATTAAATACTATAGTAGGAAACACCGGAGTCTCTCCAGAAATAATCAAAGATCGATTAAAGCAAACTCAAGCCGAAAGAAAAGTATTCTATGTAGATATCTCTCAAACAAATAAAGAAGATATTCTAGATGCTATAGAAAATTTTAAAAATAAACCATTGAGTTCAGAAAAAGAAAAATTCCGCTATGGATACAATGCAGCTAAAGGTACATATGGAGATCTTGTAACAGAAGGTATTATAGATCCAGTTAAAGTTACAAGATATGCTCTAGAACATGCTTGTAGCGTAGTAGGACTAATGCTTACCTGCAATGCAGTAATTGTTAACGAAGAGGAGAATTGATATGAAGGGCGATAGAGTAAAAATTGTTTCTAGTTTAATGTTCGAAAATAAAGACGAAGTATTACCCGTATATGAACCCGTCTGGAATCCAGATGGCTCATTACAATTTGGTCATGATAATGCCTGTTCCCTAAACAGAATGGGTGGAGTTAAAAATGGAACTACCGGAGTTATCGAAGGAGATCCAGTTAAAGTACATCGTAGCCAATTACTTCATCTACAAAATACCGGAGCTTCTCTCGGCGGTAGAAATGATTATGTAGAAGTATTTCCTGTCTGGCTAGATTACTATCAGCAACGTGGATGGTTCCCAGCAGATCATCTAAGAGTTATGGGCGGCGGAGTACGCTGATCTATCACATCTTATTTCTTTGCTTAATAAGATATAATAAACCCTCATGCTTATCAAGGATACCACCAAGAAGATTCTCAATTCCTCTTGTTAATAATCCCTTAGCTTCTAGCATGTTCATTAAACTCTCTCCTGCACGAATAAAAGCTGTCTCAGCTCGCATTGCTCTAGCAATGTGCTTTTGTGCAGGATTTTCATTTGCAGCCGTCATCATGTCATCTGCTGCATCTAAAAACATTTGCATGTTCTGTAAAGAATGACGATAATCAACTAAACGATCAGTACCCATCCCAACACACTTCTCTCCTAAAGCGTCTATATCTTCCCCAAGAGCTTCATATAATCTCTGATATAATAAATGATCCCCATAATAAGAAGGACCAGATGTTTGCCAATGAGAAGTCTGATATAAGAATTGTAATCCTCTTAATAAATCAATAAAGATCGCTACTTCGGCATATTTCTCATCGCCATAAGTAATAAATAAATCGTCTAGTTTTAATATTGTCATAGTAATACTAATTATACCATAGAAAAATATTTTCTAGGAGTGAACATGCCCTTTCAATATCCTTCAAGCGGTCAAAATAACGTAGCCGAATATCAAGCCAGCGGACTTCCATTCGTAACTCATTCTCAAGTAACAGCAGGAACCGTAAAACAAATTCCTTTCCCATTTGTTACCAATTTCATTAGCGTAAAAAATAATACAAATGGTATCCTACGAGTAGGATTTACACAAAATGGTGTGCAAGGTACAAATTACCTCTCCCTACCAGTTAGCAGTTCTTTTGAAGGGCGTCTAAGAGTTATAGATCTTTTTGTCGCCGCTGAAGCAGGTACCTTGGAATTTGAAGTCCTAGCAGGGCTTACCAGTATTGTTAGAAATAACTTCTTTATCCTAACAGGTTCATATGTAGGATTCAGTGGCTCACTACCAGATGAAGTCAATCCTAGATTCTATGGATTTGATGGTATAGGCTGAATAATAAAATAGAGATGAGAACACCACCCAGCTCTATCACTCTTTCTCTCTTACAAAGATCTTCTCAATTGTTTTTACTAATGCATATAAATTATGCATATGTACCTTTACAGCACGGTTCCTATACTTTCCCTTATTTAAAGCCGCTACTATATATAACTTCTCCGCCCATTCCAAATATAAGGTAACAACCTGCTCCACAGGCATAGGTATCTCTTTTAGAGAATCAAATTCCCTAAATATAAAAGGAGCTATGTATACAACGTTATCATCTGTCTTAGATGGTTTCTTTGTCTCTCCTTCTATTACTTCCCCTATGTCTACAAAACATTCCTGTAACTCTTTTATGTCACTCTGTATCCGTGAATTTCTATCTAATTCACTATTATCTTTTTTACTACCTTTACTCATTACTACCGCCATCGTATATGCTGTGATCTACAATAACAGACCCACGCTCTACTTGTGTAGCATTTTCTGTTTCTTTATAATGAGTCGGAATAATATATGGATTCGTCTCTATCTCTAAAGTAAGTTCCTCGTGTTTAACCACCTCAGAACTCTGGTCCCTCTTCTGTCTCCACCACTCCCAAATAATAGAAACATCTTTTTCCATATATTATTACCTCCGACTCATATCAATAAATATTCCCACTAATAGAACATCAGTCATATACCATAGAGCATTAAAGAAAAAAGACGGCAATCATTACCGATATACCGCCTCTTTTCCTATTAATATATTTTAAACTATCTTAAGCCAATTCTACATTCTTAGATACCCAATCATATAACACTATACCCACAGCTACACTCAAATTCATATCATTGTGAATACCAAACTGAGGTATACTAACTACCGCATCTGCTCTCCTCAATAAAACATCAGGTACTCCACCCTTCTCACTTCCAAACAATAACACAGAATTCGGGGGATATCTGTAATATCGCAAATCCTCATTCACTAAACCATGACGACGCTCAAATGCAATTAATGGTCGATCACCTAAGTAATTGAGAAACTCCTCAGTACTATGACGATATATGTTCTCATACTTGTGAGTACCCATAGTTGCCTTCTCATACATTAAGCCACTGTCCATAGAAACATCAATCGCATGAATACTCTTAACCAAAAAATTATGACAATTACGTACAATAGCTCCAAAATTAAAATAATTGTCCGTATGCCATACAGCTACCTCTACAGGAAAACGTACCTCATCCAATGTAGAACGAATCTCATCCCTAGTCCATCCACTTAAATCAGGAGCAATAGTCATAGCTCACTTACCCCCCTGCTATTGTTAGTACTATACTCAAGTACCTTATCTCCATCCATAGATGAATATAAACGTTCCATAAAAACAGATATCTCCAAATTAAGGGTTACAAAATACTTTACACGACGATATTTGAAATCAATTATATAATCCTGTACACGAGCACCACATGAATCTAATAACTGCATATAACGCAAGTGAGTAGCATAGTTACTGCAATTATCAAATAATATCCTGTATATCCTACTACTGTCAACCATCCCTATCCTCACGATCCTCATAATATACAAGATGCTCCCTACCAGTATTCAAACGAGATACAATAAATCCATTACTCATATCATATACACTTACCTTTACACGTACACGATCATCCCGCTCTACATTAATCTTATTCTGACGCATCTTCCCACTAATCCTGGCACGAACAATCTGTTCTGTATTCTCTATACGAATCTTAAAATTATCGTGAGCATGTTCAATTACAATACCAATCAACTCTAGATGACTATCACTCATGTATTTTTACCTTCTACCTTTTATCCTTTGTTAATTACCTGATACTCCCACTATAACAGCAAACATAAAAAGAGTAAACAGATTATAAATTATTCCGCTACCCTACGACGATCCGGTAAACTCCAAAATTGATTCCTAGTCTCACCACATACTATAGGAGTCCAACCATTACGTATATGCATCCTCCTACGATAGTAAGGAGCACCCCAATGATCTACCCGCATATCACAAGGATTACCAGGATTACTCTCTAATAACATCCCAGCATAACGATATACCTCCATCCAACCCTCACGACGAGATGACCAAGGTATAGTAACAGTCTCATCCCACCCACGAGGCTGGCGACCATCTGCACGTAAATGAGATACCCATCGGTGATTATCCCTCCTCTCTAAATTAAATGATTGCGGAGAATATGCTCTCATTATCCCTATAGTAACCTGTCCACTACGACTACGATTCCTTAATACATGATATATCAATAAACAATCATTGGTACGTACCTGAAACCCTGCCTCACTTACACATATACGAGCTAATGCTAATTGTAAACGAGAAGATACTCTATCCACTTCCTCTTCTTCTATATTGTTATTCTCCTCTATAGAAGGAGATATAGAAGAATTCTGAAGAGTATACTCAGTCACCGGTAAGAGGGATACCTCATAATGAGGTCCAGGATGACTACTATCCAATTCCGCATAAGCATCCCCTACTATAGCAATACCAAATAGTAATAAGGGAATTATTAATCCAATTAGTTTTTTCATAAAGGTCTCCATAGACTATAAAATTAGTCAATTATACCATAAAAACACATTCAATTATACAAGAATATAAGGAAATGAATTTGTTTATGGGTTAAATCCCCTCTCCCCCATTTTTTGATTATAAAATATTATAAAAAAGACCCAAGAAATGGGTCAAATTTTGAAGAAAAAAATCCCTCAGAAAAAGAGTGTAGTAGAGGGAAATTTTTAAGGTTTCAAATAGTGTTCATTTATTCTCCGAGAGAGTAGTTAATCTCTAACTATACTATAGTAAGAGAGATGAATAAAACATATAACAGATTACTATACAACCTATCCGTTTATGGGGGGATGGGTTAGGATAAATATTATCTACCTATAGAAAAGGAAAATGGGGTATAAGTCAGGGTATAAAAAACATAATAAATGGCTTAAAAGTGGGCAATAATGAGTATTGCTAGGGATAGATAAATAAAAGATAATCAAGGTAGTGGAAGGCTACCATAGTAAGAGAGAATATACTATAGTATTGGGTAGTATTTATTATTCTATAGTAAGTCTTATACTATAGTAGCAATAGTGGATATTAGGTTATTGCAGATAGGATAAATTATAGATATATAATCTATAAGAATTACATATGAATAATTGGTATAGAATACTATAGTATATGAGTATATAAGTTAGGTAATTTACTGGGATATAATTTTGTATAAATCTGGGAATATATGAGGGATTAAAAACACGGGTTTTTTTGAAGAAAAGGATACCTGTCCTGTGTAAAAAGTGGAGAAAAATAGAGATATATATTTTTTTTTGTATATATAGAGAGAGGTAGAGATGACATAAACATACTTGTGTAGTTTAGTGGATCTATAGATGATAGACTACTGAGAGTTATGTATTAGAGGTGTGTGTGTTGTATATGTGAATATTATTAATAGATGTAATATCTATCTATATGTTATACTATAGTAGATTACTATGTTAGCCGCCCGAAAAGTTATCTCTATGTATTGTATAGAGGATTAGTTACCTAGGTCTCCGATGGGTTGTCTTTCTAGTACTCTAAGTCTGCTATTGAAATTGATATTTGTTTCTCTGAGCGCGCCTATAGTTTGTTTAGCTTCTCTGAGATCGTTTCGGAGTTCTGCGATATCATTTTCTGCTGTATTGAGTCTATATTCTGTATTAGCTTTAAAGAGTATATATCCTATGATGATAGCGCCGACAGAAATGACGATAGGGATCCAGCTTTTGAGTTGATCGGAGAGGCGTCGATTTTGTTCTTGTTGTGGTGGTTGTTGTTGTTTATCTTTTATTGTTGGCGGCATATATTTTAAATATATTTATTTATTGCGCTCTGCCCAATCTTTTGCTATAGCAAGATTAGATTTAAGTTCAGTTGGTTCTATTCCAATAATATCAGCATGTTCCTTTATTGATTCATCTGTTAATTTAGATAAAATCTGTTTCTTTAAAAATTCTATATTATTTTTACCAAGATCAGAATCAATAATTTCATTAATTTTGGTATTAGCACTTATCCAATCTTGGGCGAAAACATCTGACCACCACCAGTCAAAAATTTTTTCTTCTAATTGATCTTCTTCACGCCGAGATTTATCGACTGCTTCCAGCTTAACTTTAGGTAAGTTCCATATACAACCTGATTTTATATCCCAACCTGAAAGCCAACGATATTTGTCTTTGAAGGTATCTGGTTCGATTTGAAGTTCAATACCATGGAAATCTTTTGCAACCATTGTCCAGTCAATTCGATTGTCTGTTGTACGGTATTTGTTATTAAATTCTTCAAGTTGATCTTTATCTTTAATAATTTTAATATTTGCTTTGGTTATGTCTATTTTATAAACTTCATTTTTAAAGCGAATAAATTTGGACATTCCTATATTCTCTTTATCTGTTATATAATCAATCCATTCGGATCCAAAAGCATACCATAGTCCATTTGGCTTATTTGGATTTGGAGAAGGTTGTGAATATATTTGGTTTAAATTGACTTCTAACCTTCCAATTAAATCTGAACTAATTACAGTTACTCTATCATCTGGATTGATATCTTTTCTAGCCTTTATTATTTTTGAAACTCATTCAAAAATAAAATTTAATAAATTTTTAAGATTTGACATATTGATTAATTATAATTTTTATGTATATAGCGCCAAATTTTTTCGAATAAGAAATGTGAGGAAGTTAGGACGATAGCTTGAATTAATGTTAGACTTAGAGATAGTGTAGCATTACCTGTATATAGGAAAGCTACTAATAGGGATATAGGGATATTGATAATTCTCCATGAGATAACTTTTAATAGGTCTTGTTTAATGTGTTTCATGATATATTATTTTCTATGTAATATTAGATATTAATTAAAGAGATATGTATACTGAGTATATTAGGATATGGACATAAAAGATAAGCATAGTGGTCCGGATCATAGTTCTCCGTATCCTATTAGTAGGTTAGCGCCGAAATTTGATTTGGTGAACGTGAAGAGTGAGATAGAACATGCGAAAGGCATGTTATCTGCCGTTACAAGCGCCAAATTAGAGGTAATAGCATCTCAGATGGCATATCTTCAAGAAGAGGCGTATAAAATAATTTATAAAGCTCAGGAGGACTTAGACTTGCATAGGGCTCAATGTAGTTTCATAAGGCGTCCTGGTCAGGTATATCATTTATATGGCAAGGAGGATGGTGGGTTATATTTTTCTTTGGTATCTCCTGTTGAATGGGATGGGAAGAATCCTCATATTTTTATTGATTCATATCGTTTAGAGAGTGATATGTCGTGGACAAAGATAGATCAAAGGGATTGAGTTAGGAAAACGAGGATAGATAAATGAAGAGGGGCGGTTTTGCCGCCCCTCTTTTGTTACCTAATATTATTAATCTTTAATATCATTCAAGTTCTGTTATTCTGAGTGTTCCTGCTAGAGTTTTAAATGCCACGCTAAAGTTACCTGTGTATCTAAGTTCTGATAATTCATATAGACCACCGGGACCGACTACTGCTACGCTATAATCTGAATTAGTAGCGCCTGATCCGAATTTAACATAAGCGGTATTATTACCTTCCATGTAGAAGATGATACCTTTTCTTACATCGGATGCAGCAACTGATGCTGTTCCTGCGGAACCTGCTATTGAGGTTACTGTAGCTGATGTAGAGCGACCATCTCCGACCATTTCTGCCAAGGCTCCGGAGACTGCGAGAACGGAATTATTTATATCTCCAAGAGAGGAGCTTAGATTGACTAGAGAGATTCCGCCGCCGAGACTATCTATTGCGCTAGATACTGCATTTACTGCTGTGGTTACGCCGCCAACGGTAATACCTAGATTATCTATTGCACCGGAGACTGTGGAATCGTTAACTGTCCATGGGTTTGTGCCTTGATAAACTGTGACGCTATCGGTAGCACTATTAAGATCACGAATATCTAGATCTGATGCTACTACATTAAAGTTTCCTGCACCTGAAACTAGAAGGATATCATTTACTGAGGATTGTAATATTTCTTTGCTATTGCTGCCGAGTAGACCGACAAGGAGAGCACCATTTCCATTTACATCTGACCAAATTGATCCTGATGCTGCTTGTAGTAATGAATTCCCTTCGCTTCCAAGCGGAGCGGTTATCATTTCTCCGGAACCAGAGATTTGCGAGAATGGTACACCTTCATCACCGAAGATGTTGACGGTATCATATGCTAAATAACCTGCTTCTGCTGAACCGGAGGCAGTAAGACCGACGTTAACATCAAGATTACCGGTTACGCTTAGTGCGCCGCCTGAGAAGTTAAAACGATCAAGTGAGCTTGAGAGAGCGACTAGATTAGTATTATTTTCGCTCTTAAATCCAGATAGAGTTGTTTCTGTTGCAAAATCAACTGCATTTAATGTATCGAGTTTAGCTCCAAGATCGGCACCTAGAGCAACTACTGATCCGGAGATTGCGGAAGAAGCGTTATTTACTGCTGTTTCAACATCACCTACAGAGGTGTCTAGTGTATCAAGTTTCGTGCCTAAATTTGAATTCATTGAATTTAGGTCTGCACCTAGATTATCTACGGCACCGGAAACATTATTAACAGCAGATAACAATGAGTCAAATCCTGGACCCGCCATATCAACGGCACCGGATACCATTAATCTTTCTTCTCCTACACCACCTTCTTGACGAAGTGCAGCTAGATTTCCATATACTGTAACTGAGTCAGTTGTGTAATCAAGATCTATATCTACAGAAGCAGATACTACTAATTCACCTGTAGAAGTTAGTTTTAAAAATTGAGCATTTCCTGATGCATCTTTACCCATGACAGGTAAGCCAGGTTGCTCTGATGGCATTGCTTGACTTGCAGATAAGGCAACTAAATTACCTTCTTCGTTTGCTAAAATTGAAACTGGGGATTCAAAACTCATAATATTCTCCTAAAATATGCTATATTAATTAGAAAAAAATTATATAGCATATTCTTGAGAAGAAAAATATAAAGTTATTTATAATAAAATATCAAGAAAATATTTTATTTATTATATGTTTTTAAGATATTTGGATTTAAACTTTTTTCATATTTATTTTTTTGATTAATCAATAGCAAACATTTTTCCATGGAAAGGAGATGTTCGATATGATCTCTACAGGTATTATGTTTTTTATTGCAAGCAATACATTCCCACATTTTATATCTCAAAAGTCATGTTGTTCATCATCAATCCATTCAATTTTTGTAGCACCGCTATGTCCATGAACATGGAGTATATCATCTAATGACGAATACACATTTACGCTACTGTGATTTGATTTCCAAACTAAAACACAGTGTCCATCTTTAAATAAACAGCCTTCTGCAACATATCCAATTCCTGATACTTTGGATATATCTTCTTTTCTGATTAATTTAAATCTTCTCATGCTAAAATACTCTCCCCCCGGCACCTATAAGTATTTTTTAAGCTAGACAAATGTATTTTGTTGACTCTGTGAGTATAGAAACCTATTTTAAAAACTTCATAATAGGTTGAAAAAAAATTGGACATACTGTATCTTTAAAAGACAACAAAAAAGTAAGAGGTACATTCTAATGTTTTGGGATACAGACAATCCATATACCGCTGCAAGCATTCTGAATAATCGTTTTAATGACGGCTTTCCTGTTTCTTTGGTAGGTCGTGTATTGAGTTATCGTAGGATGGGTGGCGTTGCATTTGGACATATCTCTGATAATAGCGATGCAAAGATCCAGTTTGCCTTCAATAAGAAGATGATGGATGAAGCTAACTTTAAGGAATGGTCCGCACTACCTCATATTGGAGACATTGTAGGTATTCAAGGAGAGGTCTGGACTACCTCTACTGGTGAAATTACGGTCCTTGTCAACAAGGGCTTTCAGAGGCTTCAGAAGGCTTCCGTTGGATTCCCTGACAAGTGGCATGGCATGACTGACCCAGAGCTTGTAAGGCGCAAGCGTTGGCTGGAATGTGCTATTAATCCAGATAGCAGAAAGCTATTCCGTTTTCGTTCTGACTTGATCAAGTATATCCGCCGTTTCTTGGAAGATCAAAACTTCATGGAGATGGAAACTCCTGTTCTTACTCCACAAGCAAGCGGTGCTCAGGCTCGTCCTTTCATTACTCACCATAATGCTCTTGATGCAGATTTTTATCTTCGTATTGCACCAGAGACTTATCTTAAGCGTATGACTGCTGCTGGATTTGATCGTGTATTTGAAATCGGTAAGCAGTTTCGTAATGAAGGTATTGATCCTTCTCATCTTCAAGAGTTTACTTCGCTTGAATGGTATGCTTCTTATTGGGATTATTGCGATAATATGAAGCTTTTCCGAAGTATGCTTTGTCAGCTTTGGAAGGATTTTAGCTCATTTGGAAACGACAATAATATTAAGAACAAGCTTCATTCTTGGGCGAAGGCACCGGTTGTAGAATATCGTCAACTATTCAAGGAGCATACAGGATGTAATCCAGATGATATGTCTGCTAAGGAAGCAGATCAACTATTCAAGACTGCTGTGCGTCCAAAGCTTATTGATCCTATCTTTGTGACAGATTATCCTGCTCATATGTCTCCTATGGCTGCAAGGCATCCCCATGATCCGGATACGGTTCAGCAATGGCAGTTTATTGTAGAGGGCTGGGAAGTGGTTAAGTGCTACACGGAGCTTACCGATCCTGTATTGCAACGTCAGCTACTTGAGCAGCAGATGCAGGAGCGAGCAAATGGTGATGATGAAGCTATGATGATTGAGGAAGATTTCTTGGAATGCATGGAGCATGGTATGCCTCCGCAAAGTGGTTGCGGAATTGGTATTGATCGTTTGATTTCGCTTCTTTTTGGTGTTGATAACTTGCGTGATGTAGTCTTCTTTCCTACTCTTAAGAATTCTTGAATTATAAAAATCAATATGGAGATAGGAAAACTTTATGAGCTTATTTCTCCATTTGATGGACGTTTAACAAATAGAAGAGGAATTATTACTAAACTTATAAATAATAAAAATTCAATATTTTGGGTTCCATCTGGAACAATAGGAATGTTTTTAGGAGCTCAAGAAACTAATCAAAATATTTCTCTGTTTCTCATTAAAGATCAAATTTGCTTGGTAAGCAATAGATACCAATTTAATAATCTCTAATATAAAGAAAAACTTTTTTAAACTACCAGAAGGTAAGCGGCTTGAGAAGTGGTATTGAATATGAATGACTTAAAGCCTGGAACATTAATGCATCTACCGCCGGCTACACGTTGGCATAGCGGTTATTATCTAAACGAGGATGGTAGTTTAGGCGATGATATGAGGCTCGTTTCCGGTGATGTTGTTATGTATATGGAAACGCAGATAAATAAGTTTCAGCCTGACGTTAAACGCTATAAGTGCTTACATGGGGATCGTTTTATTTTAATGAACGAGAGAGCTTTGGTGCCGGTTAAATATTAAGTTTAAACGCCGCCAATATTCTGTTATAATGGTTGTATAGGAGTTGTTATGGCTATTCTGCGTCTAAATCTTGATGAACGTAATATTCGTAATCTAAATCTTACGAATGTAGTTGTTGTATTTGATCCGCCAGATCATGCAAGGGATGCATATCGGGGAACAAAGCTTATTCCAGGGAATGATTATCTCTTTTTGGGAGAGATAAGAAATATGCCTGGACACGGTATTTTTGTTGATCAAAAGACTGGAACAACTCTTTTTGGTTATCATCTTGAGAACTTCTATATCCAGATGGAAGGTATTGCTGTTTCTGAAAGCAGAAACCAATATGATGAAACCGTATATACGGTAGACGAACAAGAATACGATGATGTAGGTTCCGAGGACGACGAAGATGATCCAGCTTAATCCCGGTAGTCTTATTCGGTATATTCCTTGGGGCGAAGGAACAAACCTAATCCGTTATGGAACAGAATATACCGAAGTAAAGTGGATTAAGAGAAATGAAATCGGTCTTTTTGTGAAAGTTTTGGAAGGAGTATCTCCGGACAATGCAAGCAGGGCTATTTGTCTATTCGGAGAACAGTTGTTTATTGTTAACATTACTTCTATTAATCCATACACAGAGGAATGAGCGATGTTAGAGATTGGAAAGCTTTACCGTTGTGAGGAGTATTATTTGATACTCTTTCCAGATCAGAAAGCCGCCGCCGGGGATCCCGCTCCCTGCGCCGCCAGCGGCCACCCGCCAGAAGCCGGTGCGGTCGCCGCCTATTGGTCAAAACGGCTTGGTAAGCCTGTTGGCTACACAGAGAAGAACGTTCCTTTTCTTGTTCTCAGTAGAGAAGAGGCTCCTCTTCCTCTTCGCAGTAGAGAAGAGGCATACATTGAAGTCCTGGCAGGAGATCGTAAAGGTTGGATTATCCTTGGAGACTGGCTAAACCTTAAGGAGATTGATTAATGAGACTATTTCGTGAACGTGCTGGTGTAATCTCTCCCGGTCCATGCTATCTTTTAAACGGCTCCCAGGAGCTTTATATCCTTTCCTATAAGATGGGAAGGCTAACGGGCAAGCAGCTTCAATATGCGCCATATAATGCATTGTCGGGGCAGCAAAGTGGTCCCTGGAAGAATGTCCCGGCTAACATGATTAAGAAGTTTGAAAAGGTTTATGAACAATGACAGAAAAGGAAGATATCATTCCCGGCAGAACAGTTGTCGTTGAAAATAAAAATAATGGCGGCGTAAATAATAAACTTGTCATTATGCCCTCTCATGGAGATGGGTTTGGTTCATTCCCAGCTACAGACGGAATGATATTAAAAATACTGTCAAAGCCAAAGAAAGATGTCAACGGCATTAACTGCGTTAAGATCCAATATGATGATGAAAAGATTGGTTGGGCATATTATACTCATATCAGGTATTGCACCCTACCATTATAATAGTTTATATACGCCGCCGATCTTCTAAACTCCCTTCATAAGCGAAACCAAAATGTCTGATTTCTTAAGCAACGTTATAGCCTTCTATTCAAGGATCTTCCTGCTGCTGATGGTGGGGGATATGGTGTTCGTGTAGTTGGATATGATGAAGAAAAAGAAGGGAACACCGGTTGTTTTATTGTCGGTAGGAAATGTCATTGTTAATGTTCTTATTGAAGATAAGAAGTATATGTGGGATAGATGGGCATTTGAAGAGGCAATAGAGAAATCAAATGAATAATATTCAGCCTGGAATGTTAGTTTGTATTCAGTCTTTAGTTGAAACCAAACCCACGGTCCCGGTTTATTGTATTCATAATGGCAAAAGAGCTCATATACCTTTTTCCGGTTCATTTTCAGCATTAAGATATTTGGTGAAAGAAATATCCAATGGAACTGTTTGTTTAGTTCTTAAGGTTGATGATGTTGGCGCATATGTTCTTTGTGAAGATCAGATTTATGAAATCCCAAGAAAACGTTGGTTGAAACCCCTATGAACTTTCACGGATATAAAAGAGGCGGCTTATATTCTATTGTTGGTGCTTCAAGTAGAGGTGCCCGTGCTTGTCAATATGGCAACATTGATGATCCAGATTTTAACTTTATCTTCATTCCTAACAATGCCGTTATAATGTTTTTAGAACGTTTAGATGACGGCAATGCTTTGGTATTGTATGAAGATAAGAAGTTAGAGATTGCTGTTGGAACCGGGGGATATTTGAGGGCTTTATGATTTCAGTAGGTAAACTTTATCAGATATCTTCTCGTTTCAAATATCTTCGTGTTGCTGTTCATACAAACAAACCGGATGGATTTCATGATCCTAATCCTCCTTACATGATTTTAGATAGGAAGTCTCCTTTCTTGGTTTTTTTGGTTTTAGATTGGAATATGTCAGACAACGATACCTTTTATCAGATTAAGGCATTGATTGGAGATAAAGTAGGTTATTTTAATATATTCCCAAAAGAAATAGAAGAAATAACAGTTTAAACGCCGCTTCCATATGTTATAATGGTTGTATGACAGATAAGAAACTGCGAGAACAGTTGGCTAAAAGCAAAAGAAGGCTTAAGCGAGAGCAAAAGCTGTATGCAGAGCTATTGGATTTTGCTTTTAGAAATGTGCATTCTTCTAATGCTATGGAAGTTTGCCATTTGATTACTCTTAAGAGTAGGATGAAGAAAAGACACGAGTAAAATAAAAAATAAACACTTTAAATGTGCCGCTATTAATGCTATAATGGTTGTATGACGAAGCGTAAGAAGAAGAATATTCCTGTAGTCCCTGCTATCACCTCTGGTGAGGAAGCGGAGCAAGCGGCTACTGACTGGTTTACTAATAGTCCCAGCGATGATCCTTACGATGGTGTAGAAGCTTCTGATAATCAGATGAACAAGCTACGTGCTCTTGTTCGTAAGATTTGGGAAGATGCATATGCGGCAGGACAGTTCGATGCACGTTCCGATGCCGCAGCCTTCGTCACCGTAGCCGAATGGTTTAACGGTTGAGTTATGAACAATGATTATGTATTTGTTTTGATGGAGAGCGAGCTTCACGAGGGCACATATCTCCGAGGTATCTTTACAGACCGATATTCTGCTGAAGAGGCGATGAAGAAGTTGCAAGAAGGCTCTGATCCCGATGTTTTCAGTTATTGGATCAACATGGAATATCTTAATCAGATCATTTGAGTTATACAGAAAAGAATAATCCTCTTCTTGTTTTAAATAATGAAGGGAAATATATTCAGGTGCTTGCAGGGGATCGTAAAGGTTGGATTGTCTTTAAAGACCGGTTGAACCTTAAGGAGATTAAGTAATGTTTAATACACAGTCAGACGAGTTTTACACCGTTGTTGTTGACAACGAACCCGTTTCATTTGTTTTTGAAACAATGGATGAAGCTATTGATTGGATCCGTAATGGTGCTACCTGGGATTGTAGACCGAATGGTGGCAATATTGACGAATGGTATGATGCTGGAAGTGGTTTAACTTATAAAATTGTTTCGTGCGATGATTGCGGAAGATATTAAAGTTGGGATGCTTGTAAGAGGCATCTTTAAAACAAGATACGGCGAAGAAAAGATAGGATTGATTGTATCTTACCCCGGTGGGCAATGGATATATGTTCTCTACGGGGAAAAGCTTTGTAGCTGGTGTATTAGCTTTTGTGAGCCATTAGAGGTTTGAATGATTAAGCCAGGAGATTTAGTAAGGATTAAAGATATCAGGAAAGGACCAAACTCTGTTTCCTATGCTCCTTCATATATTATTGAAAACGGTCAAAGAGTGATTGAGCATACCAGCAAAGGCTTAACTTCTTATCGTCATAAAATGAAAAGAGTGCCTATAGACAGTATTTGTCTCTTTCTTAAAGAAGAAAAGGAAAAACTATGTCATCTTTTACATGAAGAACAAATCATAGAGTGTCCTATGGATTGGGTAGAGCCGCTGTTATGATTAAGCCGGGAACTCTTGTCCGGATCGGAAGTGTTATAGGTTTAGTAATCGGTCCCGCCCCTCATATGGAAAGATATCCAGATGTAGAGTGGGTTTATGTCCTTATCAATGAGGATATTACCGCCTGTCTAAAAAGTCATATGGAAGTTATTAAGGATGCACAATAACATTAAACCAGGAACTTTAGTCCATGTTAGTTATGTAGGTCATGAAAAAATCGGCATGTTCCTTTCATATGATCCAATAGAAAAAGTTCTTACAAGACCGTTGCCAACATGCAATGTTTTGGTTGATGAAGAAGTTTCAAAAGTTTGGATTTGTTTGGTTAAGCCGGTTGAGGAGGAAAATGATCCCAGGAATGTTAATCCAAGTTAATCCTTACAAATACATGACAGCCTATTACAAGCTTCTTACTCCAGCAGAATATTCCAGAGAACTGCAAACTGGAGGGATTAAACAAAATACTCTTGCTCTTGAGCCTGGAATGATTTGTTTGACTATTGGACAAGAGAGATATAACAAGGATACGTATTGCAAGCTCTTGATTGGTGATCGGGTTTGTTATATGCACGGCAGCTTATATAACGGAACTAACTTCCAGATTGTTAGAGCATAGGCGGCATGAGGAAACCTATTCAAGTTGGGGACTTATTAAGTTGGATTGCAGTAGAAGAATGTATAGTTCTTGTATTAAGTGTTGGTCAAGTATATCAAGGCGGCTTACCTACTACGACTTACACAGTTTTAACTGCTGACGGTGAGATTAATAAATATCCAGATTATGTTATGAAATATTGGAGAGTTATATCTCCAGCCACCGCATAATAGTTTATTTATTATATCTTATCTGCTATTCTAATATTGTTCTAACCGTAGCTTAATGTCATAAAGCCCCTGATGGTATCGGGGATGATGTAGGTGCAAGTCCTGCCGGTTGAATAAAGGAGTAATATGGGATATCAAAATAAAAGCCGTCCAGACAATAAAGACCCAAAGGATCTTCTTGTAGATGCCCGCATGGATCTTCAAGATTTAAAGTATTGGGTAGATGAAGGCGGCAATCCAAAAGATATTATTGAAGCAATCTCATTTATACGAGAAACGCTTTTAATCTATCAAATGACTGTTTATCCTCCAATGTCAGAAGAGGATGAATGATATGACATTAGACGAGATTAAAGCCGTTTTAGAGCGTGCAAATGATGATGTGGACCGTGTATCGCCTCTCACCTATAGAGAAGCTTTAAACGCCGCATATGCCCTATTAATCAACGCTCATAAAACTATTGATACGATGCACCATAATGAATGGCGCAGGTCTTTTTCACGAGGATGGGATCGCTGATATGTCAGAAGCTATGAAAACACATAGTTTACGCAAAGGAAAGCTTTATAAAGTCAAAGAAAACGTTTCTTTTGCTATCCATCCATATGATATAGATAAATGTCTTTACAAGCCAAATACAGTCCATTCTTTAGCGCATAATATATTTGGCGGCTCAATATTAATGTATATTGAAGATGTATCTGTTTCAGATAAACCTGGTGGAGATAAAATATACCATCGTCCCTTATTGTTAATAGGAGAACAGTTATTTGTTCCAAGGCATATTAGCTATTGCAGTCGTTGCATTACAAATGACTGTGTTCATGCCTTTAATGAAGTTTTAGAAGAAGTTCAAGAGGAGTTTAAACAATGAACAATACAGAAGAAAAGCGCATTACCCAACACCTAATAGATAACTTGTTTAGTTGTTTAGATGGATTTGGAAGGTTGACTTACGCCTTGGATGATTGTAAGATTATTCAGCGGGTTCTTAAAGAAGAACACAATGTCTTTCTTTCTCTTTCAGAATGTCAGAGGTTCTGGAAATGGAGAAGCAATCTTTGGGATGCATCATTTTTAACCATTCAGGATAATGATAGTAGCCGCAAAGAAATATTAGATTTCTTTCAGCAATATTTGGACGAAGCAGATATATGGGAGTGGTCAGATGAAGAAGCAGGATGAAATCAACAAGGATGATCTTGGTTGGATGCAATGTAGCCAATGTTCGTGGGGCACGGAGGTTGAAGGTTGGGAAGTATTAGCCGGTGATTACCATGATGGTCAGGCTTGTCAAGATTGCGGTCTTGGTCCCTGTAGGATAGATTGGACTTACCCCGTTGGCATTGGATGGGTAGCAGAGGAAAAATGATTATTGAGGATCTTGGAAGAGACGCCTACGGAAAGGTTAGCTCTCAGCCTACAATCAAAACTGGAAAGAACCGAGGCAGACGACGTAAAGAAGTCGGTGGTGTTTGGATTTATTCCAGCGGTTATTGTTATGAGGCTCGGCAAGAAACCAAGTTTCCTCATTTTGATTGGATCAAGGTAGTTCAGCAGTTTGGACACCGAGTAGGAAAATGTGAACATGAAGGCGTAAGAAGTTTCTATCTCTTTAAGGAGAAAAGCAAATGACCCGTATTAAAATCCCAGACTTTGCTACATCAAATATTAACATGCAGAAAGAATGTGAAAGTCTTGGTTCTCAAATGCTTGCCGAGGCACAATCAGATTTTGATCTTCAAATCATAGAAGATTTAACTAATGCGAAAGAAGCAGAGCATCAATATGCTTTGATTGTTAAGGGTTTACAGATTGAGAGTTTAGTTGATCGTAATCTTACAACTCTTACAAATATGCCGCCGCAAAATGATTATAGTGATTTGATTTTAAAAGCTATTAATGATCATTTAGTTGAAAAGGGCATTGATCCTTCTACGGTAGAGTTAAAGTTTAATGGTTATGATGTTAAATACGACGGGACAAATGTTATAGTAGAAGAAGAGGAAAAGCCATGACAACATATAGTTTAGAAGTTGTATTAGATCCGCCGCTTACAGAAGTAGACAAGTCAGATCATGATTATGTTCGTATTGAGATTACATCAGAACAAGAGAAGTCCTTGGAATGGTTTATGAAAGAACTACGAAAGACAGAGCTTTGGGAACGTCTTGTTGTTGAGTTTGCTGTTCAAAAAACGGAAGATTGATATGAATACAGATACGACTAAATCACGCCGCCGATCCACCCAAGCCAATGTTGGTTTTGTTAACTTTCCTATTTCTCGGATTGAGAATAGTGGCGAAGGTGGTTGTTTTGTTCGTCTTGTTGTTATTGATACAAAAGGCGATGCAGAATATATGAACCGCTGGCAACCTTGCTGCGGAGGCGACAGTTATTTTTTTATGGATGAATGTTTCCTTGGAGATGATTTATTTAGCCGCCCCAATAATAATGATTGGAAGGAGCATGATCGTCTCATGAGGATTTGTGAAAATCGTTATTTTCCAAATCTTAACAGCGAAGGATCTTTTGAAGAACTAAACAAATATACATCTCGGCATTTTCTTTGTGTTATGACGATTGGAGCTTCTGGTTGGAGCAGTTCTAAATGGGTTTGCACTCGTTCTGATTTAACACCAGAGGGAGAACTTCTCATTGCATCTTTGGAACGGCTATATCCGGATTGTGAAATCCGATTGCTTACCTTTTTGGATACGTGAATGAAATGATTAATAGAGATTGTAGATGCCCTGGCTGCGGAACGTGTGAAGCAGCGTCAACGATAGATCCTCTTAAGAAGGAGCGTCTTACATTACGCAAGTCCATTAAGGAAGAAAAGCAGCGATATGATGAACTCTATCGTATGCACGAAACTTATATTAAGAAGCTTCATGCCGCCGAAGAAGAAAATAAGCGGCTCCGTGCGGCTCTGGAACGCATATCCATTGGAATGGATATAAGACCGTTTAATGCTACCGCTTCTTCTGTTGAAGGCTATTTTAGGGGCATTGCAGAAGCAACTTTGAAGGGCGGCTGACATATGAAAACATATCACGATTATAATGATGATGATGTAAAATCTGTATTATATGATAAGGATGCTACCTGCGATCCTGGAAGAAAACTTCAAATGGTTCTTGATGCTCTTGTAGATGCTAACTTCCAAGAAGCAGATGAGGATCCATATTGTGAAGAAGATCATGAAAGAAGATCGGCGGCAAAACTATTTCTTTTTAGACTTGCTACCGCTCTAACAAACGGTTATAGAAATAAAGATGATTGTTGAAAAGGAACAGATAGAGTTTATCCGGCTTCTACAAAATCAAGGCATTCATTTTTGTCCAGATTGTCATGCCCCAACTCAAGGAACTCATGTTAGAGAAGGCGACTATCAAACAAAAGAAACAAAATACGTATTTGTTGTTGGATGCACTAAATGTAGCTGGGGAGATTGCTTGGAGGAAAAACAATGATTAACCCTTTTAACATAGGTAAACTATACCGCTTCACAAAAATGAAACCCGCCGTTGTTCCAATCTATATTAGAACAAATAACGAATGGAAAGGAACAGCATTAGGCATCACAGATGGAAACGTTTATAAGTTCAACGATATATCTTTGTTATGCATTGATAGCATTTATCATGATTATGTAGATATGCATGTTGGTTATATCGGCATCTTCCTCGCTGGAGATAAAATCGTTGGATTATCTAACACTTGGGTAAAAGAAGCAATATGAGATCAAATATCAGACAAGGTAATCTAATCTCTCTTAAGGATTGTTATCATCATTACCCTTATCCTAAAGCCGCCTTTCTTGTTCTGTCAGATACAGAAGATCCATTTCCACCAAGAGCAGGCGCTTATATAAAAGTTCTTGCTCAAGATGCAGCTATTCTCAATCTCCCATATTCCCATCTTTACTTATATGAGGTTATAGCATGAACCCTAAAGTCGGTGATTTGATTACTCTAAAACCAGAATATAGATATTTGTTCTTAGAACAAACTGAAGGAGTAATGCTTGTTCTTAGTCAAGAAGAAGAATGGGATCAAACGTTAGGTATGCTAATCCCCT
>Ga0172372_10001518_pt1 | contig 35999 bp, 25 predicted proteins | sample LakKiv5m_2_FD_114544 | JGI IMG/M metagenome (GOLD analysis project Ga0172372, IMG submission 114544) | Freshwater microbial communities from Kabuno Bay, South-Kivu, Congo - kab_092012_9.5m | ecosystem: Environmental > Aquatic > Freshwater > Lake | place: Democratic Republic of the Congo... | reverse complement strand
GCGCGTGGATTGAAACCTCTCACCTGGGCGGCAGCGCCGAGCGCACCTGGCGTCGCGCTCCCCTCACGGGGGGCGCGTGGATTGAAACGGCGGCGATCTGGACGCCGACGAATGCGACGAGAGTCGCGCTCCCCTTACGGGGGGCGCGTGGATTGAAACGCTACGGATACCACAACGCGCCGATGGAGCGGGAAGTCGCGCTCCCCTCACGGGGGGCGCGTGGATTGAAACACCCCGAGCGAATCCGCGGCGATCCTGCGCGCGAGTCGCGCTCCCCTCACGGGGGGCGCGTGGATTGAAACGGCAAAGAATGCCGGATTACACCGGGACACCCCGGTCGCGCTCCCCTCACGGGGGGCGCGTGGATTGAAACGTCATAGGCTACGCTGGCCGTGACGCGCGATCTCAGTCGCGCTCCCCTCACGGGGGGCGCGTGGATTGAAACCACATCCTCAATGCTCGGCATCCATTGAGTTACGGTCGCGCTCCCCTCACGGGGGGCGCGTGGATTGAAACCAGTCTGGAAACAAAAAAGGGCGCCGAAGCGCCCGTCGCGCTCCCCTCACGGGGGGCGCGTGGATTGAAACCGCGCCGAGGAGCGCGTGGCGCGCCGCGTGCAGGCGTCGCGCTTCCCTCACGGGGGGCGCGTGGATTGAAACTACGTCTGCCCGCAGGCAGGCACGTTCCTTGTTGGGTCGCGCTTCCCTCACGGGGGGCGCGTGGATTGAAACTGGTGAGGCACCGACTCATGCAAATCAGGAGTTGAACTCCTGATTTGCATAAAATCGGCGCCTCCTCAAGCCAGGGAGCGTCTGCGAGATGACCGTTGAGATCCCGCGTGCCATGGCGGTCACGCTCCAGGCCAGGGCGGCCGCTTTTCCAGTGCTCACTGTCACCGGGCCACGCCAATCCGGCAAGACCACGCTGTGCCGGCAGTCCTTCGGCGACCTGCCATACGCCAACCTCGAACGCCCCGATATGCGGGATTTCGCCCGCGAGGACCCGCGCGGTTTCCTGCGTGGCTTTGCCGGAGGCGGCGTCATCGACGAGGTGCAGCGGGTGCCGCAACTGCTGTCCTGGATCCAGGTGATGGTCGACGAGCGCCGCCCGCGTAGGCCCCTGGTGCTGACGGGCAGCCACCAGATCGACCTGATGGCGGAGGTCAGCCAGTCACTGGCCGGACGCACCGCGTTGCTGCACCTGCTGCCGCTGTCGATGGCCGAGTTGCGCGAAGCCGGACTGACGCTGAACCCGGATGAGCTGATGCTTCGTGGCGGCTACCCCCGCATCCACGCCGAGGGCCTGGATCCGTCCGTGGTGCTGGCCGACTACGTCGCCACCTACGCCGAGCGCGACCTGCGCCAAGTGCTGGCCCTGCGCCATCTGGAGGAATTCCGCCGCTTCCTGCGCCTGGCGGCAGGCCGGGTCGGGCAGTTGCTGAACATCCACAGCCTGGCCGTGGACGCCGGCGTGTCAGACCGCACCGCCCGTGAGTGGCTCGACGTGCTGGAGGCCAGCTACCTGGTGTGGCGCCTGCGGCCCTGGCACGAGAACCTGGGCAAGCGCCTGATCAAGTCACCGAAGCTGTACTGGTGTGACGTCGGCCTGGCGGCCTGGCTGCTGGGCATCAGGGACGTCACGCAGATCACCACCCACCCTCTGCGAAGCGCCCTGTTCGAGAACCTGGCCGTGATCGAGTTCGTCAAACACGCCTATAACCGGGGCGAAACGCCGGACCTGCACTTCTTCCGCGACAGCAACGGGCTGGAGGTCGATCTCGTGGTGGGTCAGGGCATGCCGCCGGGTCAGCTGGGCCTCGTGGAGGTCAAATCCGGCATGACGTTGCAATCCACCTGGTTCAAGCCGCTGGATGACGTCGCTACCGTCCTCGGGCCCAACCGCATCGGCCGCCGCATGCTGATCCACGGCGGCGACGACCGTCTCGTACGCGGTGGGGTGGAGGTGGTTGGCTTGGGGGCCTGACCGTTGGAGCGCCAGCAGCACGCCACGGTGGCGAACACCGCCCCGAGGGCGTCGGAGCAACCCCACCACGGTGGCCTTTGATCTCACTGACACATGCTCCTCCATGAGCTACCACGTCGACACCGGCGTTGCGGGTGGCCCAACGTGCATCAATCCGACTTCGTCATCCGCGACAAAGCGCCCTCACGGGCCCTGAGATCGACCGTAGGATCCTCTTGTGACGCCAGAACGCCTCATCCTGCCGCACGAAGATGCAGCCGATCTCGCGCGATGGCGCGAATGGCATCTGGAGGCGCCTCATGTCCACCCGCTCTCTCTCGACACGCGCGTCGCTGCGGGCCTGCGGGCCATGGCAGAGGTGGCGGGGGGCGAGGCGTCCTGGTGGGGCTGCACGCTGCTGCGGCTGCACCTGTACGGCCGGATACGCGTGGAGCAGGTCGACCCGATCGTCCGGCGCCGGCGCCACACAGCGCACAGCAGCCGCTTGGACAGCGAAGGCCTGTGGATGCCGGCGGCCCTGTTCGACGACCTGTCGGCGCTGGCCGCTCGGCAGGGTCGGCCGGCGGCCGTGCTTGCGCTCGAGGCGCTGCGGGCTCAGCTCTTCGGGAGCCTGCCCGAGACGGCGCGGCCCGATCTTCGGGCCACGGACTGGCAGGCTGACACGGCGTCGTCCAAGATCTGGCTGCCGGCCAAGGTCGAGGACGGTCTGTCCCTGCTGGCCGAGTACCTGACCGTGGCGCGCAGCGACGTCGTGCGCAACATGATGCTGTGTCATCTGATCGGCCGGCTCCCGTACGCGGTCGCAGCCGCCGATGGATCGTGGATGGTCTGTCGCCGCGACACCGGGGTCGACAGGGTTCTCTTCGACATCACCAAAGACCGCCCCGCTGAACCACCACCATCGCCCCGCGCCCCGCGGACGGCCTTCATCGCCGCGCAGGGCAAGTCGGTGCAGGCCTTCCGCTTCTTCCTCCCACCGGCGATGAAGCATGCGCTGCACTGGTCGGCAGACCAGGCTGGGATGCGCTTGTCGCACCACCTGCGGCATCTGGTGCTGAACGCCCTGCACGGCGATTTCGACGCTGGGGATGCCAGCCGCCGCGCCGACACGCGCTGACACGCACAGGCGCCCCCCCAACCGCACCACCCGGGCGCCGCGCTGTTTGCGGGGAACTCGTGCTGCGGCCCGGAACCCAGGCCGACGATGCCCCTGCGGTTGCGCACGGGGCGCAGCCCATCAGGCACAGGCGGGGAACGACGATGGGGAAGAGAACGACGGCGAGGACTCTCGCATGGGTGGCAGCAGCCGTTGCCGCAGTGGCACTGACGGCATGTGGCGGTGGAGGGTCGGCGACGGACGCGGCAAACGCGAGTGGATCGCCCGAAGGGGTTTACGGCGGGACGCTGACCGGCTCGACGTCGAGCGCCTTCCAGATGGTCATCCTCGAGAACGGCGATCTCTGGGCGCTGTACGGCACCCAGGGTGCCAGCACCTTCTTCGTCAACGGGCTCATCCAGGGCGCAGGTGCCTGGAGCCAGGGCAACTACACCGTCGCGCAGGCCCGGGATTTCGGCTTCCAGCCCGCCGTGGCGGGGCGCCTGAGCGGGCGGTTCGAGGACTCGACGGCCAAGACGATCAGCGGCACGGGCAGCTTCGCGGGGACGAACATCACCTTCAGCGGTGGGCCCATCCCGGGGTTGCTCTATCGCTACGACACGCCGGCGAGCCTGGCTGCGGCAGCAGGCGCCTGGTCCCTGACGGCGATCTCGGGCGAGGTGATCGCGCTGAACGTCGCGAGCGACGGACGCTTCTCGGGTGCGTCGAACACCGGCTGCACCTTGTCGGGCACCCTGGCCCCGCGGCCCTCGGGCAAGAACGTCTTCAACATTACCCTCTCCTTCGGCCCCGTTCCCTGCCTGCTGGCGGGGCAAGGCGCGAGCGGCATCGCCCTGGTGGCACCGCTGGCCACCGGGCAGTCCCAGTTGATCGTGGCAGCCACCGACGCTGCGCGCTCGGTCGGCACCGCGGCCTTCGGGGTGAGGTGAGCAGGCACGGGTGAGGCTGCTGGCCGCGGACGCCTGCCAAGGCTTCCGCGCCCACCCGCCCGGCAATCCCTGCTGCGCTGCCTGAGACCACCAAGTCCATGTGATCCGGAGTCCCAGCGACAAGGCCGGTGCCGCCGTCGTCATCATGCAAACTGCGCTTCAAGACCTCGGCTCGCCGACCTGGACATCGGCGCTCGTGGACCGGATCCGAAAGAAGGGGCCCGGGCGGGCGACCGCCGGGCAATGGCTGCGGTTCGTCCTGGCGGGCAGCGAGCAGGGCATCAGCCTCGACGAAATCAAGTTCAGCCACATCGACCTGATACTGACATCACGCCATATCGAGACCGACGTGCTGACCCGGCAGCAAGTGCTGAGCGAAATCGCGATGGGCCCATTGCATCCTCGCCTTCAACTGACCGTCGAGGACAGCTTCAAGCCCTCGGACAACTGGGGCGAAACGGCATCGCTCATCCCGGCTGCCCAGCACCGGAAGCGGCGCCTGCTCGGCACCTGGCCGGAATCTCGCTACGTCATCCGATACCGGCACCGGTCCCTGGGTTGGTCCATCGCCCTGGCGCGCCAAAGCGATCTGTTCGTACCCGGCGATCGCTCCTGGGTGGTGTTGGATCCACGGGGCGCACGCGCGGTCGACCAACCTCCTTACGGTTTCAGCTGTGCTCGCGATGCAATGGCTCACGCTGCAACGCGGCTCCTGCGTCAGTTCACCCGTTCAGGCAAGGCACGCCACGCGCCACGCTGGGAGCGCTTCAGCCTGGCCGGTCTCGACGCCTACACCGAATTACTGGTGACCTTACCGAACTGGTCAGGCAACTTCGAGAGCCGCGCCCATTTCCCCGGCGTACGCAACCTCCTCATCCACCTGCGGACCAATGTCTGCAATGCCAACGATGGGCGGCGTGTGCTCTTCCTCGACGAGGTACAGAGTGACTGGCACGCGATGCTCGCGAAACAGGACAAACTGGACCGCTTCCTTGATGACTACTCGCCCGTGGGCGCACCTTTCGCTCGCGATTGGCCCTTGCTCGCCATGAAGTTCGCGCTCTGGTGGGCCGCCCGGCAGGGGCTTGACGGCGTGGCCTGGAGCACACCGGACCTGCATCTACAGCGCTGGCGTAACTACAACCCACCCACCGAGGTGTACCGGAACGGCCTGCCGCAGGCGGCGGCCAAACTGGCGCGCGTCTTGTCCCTTCAGGTGTCGACCGCGACACTGCTGCGCCGCCGCGTGCGATCGGTTGACGGGCGACGATGGGAAGTGCTCAGCAAGCAAGGCAGCCCTGCGTGTCGAGCGTTCGACACGCAGGAGAAGGCCTCTCGTTTCGCTGACCTGATCGGCGCCGTCTGGCAGCCCGTGCTGCCCGTCGTGTGGATCACGGAATCGCTGCCCTTCGACCGCATGCCCCTGTTCGGCGTCGGCGATGCCTCCTTGTGGACGTCAAGCGACCCTCGCCCCGAGAAGCAGTGTGTCGGGGGTCGCGGGCATGCATGAAGGCCAAGCAGATGCGCCCAACGGTCCGCGCCCGGCGTCCATCCCGATTGCGCACCCTTTCGTCGGCGCTGGCCGGGATGAAAGCGGCGCGGTCGTCATGAACCGCGCCGGCTACTTTGTCTGCCTCTGTTGCCCCCGGCAAGACCCCTACGGCGGTCTGCCGGATCCGAACCGCGGGCTGGTGCGCAAAATCCGCGATGCGCTTGTCAACCTCGTCCGCCACGGTCGCCTCGACGATGGCTCCTTCGCCGCGCGCCAGCGGGACTGAGGCGTTGCGGCTGAAGCGGATGTCGGAGTTGGTGGGGTCGAAGGTGCCGCTGTTGCCGGTGGCGCTCTTGATCTGCTCGGGCTTGAACACGGCATAGGTCGTCGCGCTGATGCCCTTGCCGTTCATGAAACTGTCTTCGGTGTACTTGATGCCGTCAAATCCCATGCTTTGCAGCATGTCCCGCAGGTTCAACGTGCCTACGCGCCCAACCATTGACCAATGGTGGTGCGTGTCCACAAGCGAATCGTCAAGCCCAAAGCGGTTCCAGGCCAGCTGCATGCTGCGCCGATAGTGGTCAGCATCTGCCTTGCTTACCGGGTGGCCCTGCTGCGCAGCTTGGCGAATGGCAGACTCCACAAGGTCGGCGATCCTCATGTACCCCTTGTCCGAATCGGCGTCGGCATCGAACGGCGCCGAGGTCTTGGCGTACAGCGGCATCACGTTGGCCTTGCCGTCGCGGAGGTCTCCCGCGGCCTCGGCGTAGCCGCTCGCGAGCGCAGGATCGGCCGATGCCCAGACAAGTGGCGAGTTGAAGACGGTGATGTCATCCGCCCCGGTCCCGTGATACACCACCAAAGGCTCGCCCGTGTCCGGGTCGATGGCCTTTGAGACAGTGTCGGGGTTGACACGCACAAGCGGCCGGCGTGAGAATTCGCGTACTGCTGTCAGGAGCGGGCCACCTTCGGCTTCGGCCGTCGCGCCCCGCATAGGCCCAGCAGTCGCGGCCCCCGCTTCGGCGGGGGTTGTCGTTTCTGCGGCGGCATCGTGCAACGCAACAGCGTTGTAGTACCAGTACCCATCGGGCTGCGTGCGAACCGTCAGCACGGCCGTCAGCGGCACGTTGCCCACGTCCACGCGCGCCAGCAGCCGGGCGTAGCCCTCGATGTTCTGCGCCGCATCCGGCTCGGCCGAGGCCAGGATCGAGCGCGGCAGCACCGTTGCCAGGTCTGCGGCGATCATCAGCTTGGCCGGGTCGCGCCCCTCGGAGATGGTCTTGCGCTCGCCGGCTCGGCCGACACGCACCTCGCCCAGCTCTGGGTGCTCGATGACCGCGCGGCTGCGCACCATCTCGTCCAGCGCTTCACGCACCCGTTCTCGCAGCGCGGCCACGGACAGCTGCGCCCACGCTTGGGGGATGCGCACCTGAACCGGCGCCATCGCGTCCAGCCGCCCCTGCGCCCGCGCCGCCTCCCAATCCCCAAACCACCGCTTGAACTGCGGCGTGCGCACCTGCAACCACTGCCCGTAGCTGAGCTTGGTCTTGCCGGCGCCCTTGGCGCGGTCGTAGGCGGCGCGCCCGCCGTAGGCGCGCTCCACCTCGCGCAGGCCGCCCTCGGGGCTGGCCCCCTCGATCGACGCCAGCGTGTCCCCGGGCATCACGTCCAGCAGCAAGCGCGACGACCGCGCCTGCCCGTCGTTGCGCTCAGGGTTCAGCAGGTCGTCCAGCGCGCGCAGCACGTTGCCGTTGGCACGCAGGCCCAGCAGGCTCTTCACGCGCTCGAGCATCTCGCGCATCCAGGTCAGCACGCGCCGGTAGCCGCTGTCGCGGGCGTCGAAGCGCTGCCACAGCAGGCCGGCGGCGTTGACGGCCCAGAACTCGCTGGGGTTGACCAGGTGGTAGTGCGCGTCCTTGGTCAGCGGGCCGTCGCGGAAGGCCCGCATCAGATCCCGGCGCGCCGCTGAGTCCCCGGCCATCGCCGGGCCGATCAGGGCCAGCGCTTCGCGCTGCTCGGGCGTGGCGGTCTTCACCGCGCGCGCCAGGGCCCGCGCCCAGTCGCGGCGGATGCGCGCCTGCATCGGCGCGGTCATCATGCGCTCGGCGTGGTGCAGGATCTCGTGGACGGCGGTCTGCTCGTTGTCCTGCCCCTTGAGTAGGCGGATCACCTCGGTGGCGGGGTTGTAGTCGCCGGCCACGCCCTCGAACGCCGCACTGGGCGTGCGCACGCTGATGCCCAGGCCGGCGGCCAGCGCGGGGTTCTTGCCCAGCGCCCACAGCGCGAACTCCACGCCGTCGGGGTCGATCTCCTCGCGCCGGCGCGCGGCCAGCAGCTTCTCGCGTACCAGGTCGGGCCCGCGCTGGCGCTCGGTGGCCATGCGGTTCCACATCCGCAGCCCCGCCGCCACCGCCATCTCGTTGCTGAGCACGCGCACGGCATCGACGAAGGCGGTCTCGGTGATCTCGCCCTCTGCCAGGCGGTTCACCAGCTTGCGCAGGTTGCGCGCGCCCTGCACGCGCGGCACCGGCAGCGTGGGGTAGCCGGTGTGGGCGATCTGCTCGGTGAACGTGGCGGCCGTGTCGGCAGGGTTCTGCTGGGCGGCCGGCGCGGGCTTGGCGCTGATGTCGTACAAGGGCGCACCGCTCCAGCCCACGGGCAGGGCACCGGTCTCCGCCAGCGTCGGCGCGGACAGCGAGACGACCGCGTCCAGCAGCCGCACGCCCATCTTGTCCAGCGCGTTGGCCATGTTCTGCGCCGCCTGCTCGGCCTGGCGCTGATCCCGCGCGGCGCCGGTCTGCGCGCCGATGGGCAGGTGCAGGATGACCCTCGATGCGTTGGGCATCGACACCGAGTTCAGCAGCCGGGTCACCGTGCGGCCACCGCCGCCGGTCAGCGCCGCCATCTGCGCCACCGGCATCGGCACCCAGCCGGCAACCTGGCCGCCGTTGTCCAGCAGCACCACGCCGGCATCGCCGTCGGGGCCGGCCAGGGCCGCGACTGCGCCCTTGGCGTCGCTCGGGCCGCTCACCCGCAGCCCGCTGCTCAGGCGCCGGACGGTGCGCTCCACCACGGGCACGCGCGCCACCGCGGGCCGGCCGGCGACGATCTCCCCGCTCATGCGGTCACCCGCCTCACTGACGGCGGACCAGCGGTTGGTGGTGTTGCCCACGGCCGCGACGCCGCGCCAGCGCACCGTGGTGTCGCGGAAGACGTTGGCCAGCGCCCCGCTCAGCGCGACGTCCGCCTCCGACAGCTCCGCGCTGCCCGAAGGGTGGTTGTGCACACCCCAGGCCAGGGCCGCGCCCTTGATGCGCAGCGCCTCGGCTAGCAGCACCTGCGGGTAGACCCGTGCCTCGGCCACCGCGCCCTTGAAGGCGCCGACCACGGCCAGCGGCTTGCCGTCCTTGTCGGTGATGAGCGCGTCGAAGTGCTCGACCGCGTACTGCCCCATGGCCTGCAGCGCGTCCACCGCGTTCTGCCAGCTCCTGACGGCCGCCACGGGCAGGTCGCGCACGCCGACCTGCACCAGTTGCGACGTGACCTGGTAGACCCCGGGCAGCGTCGGGCTCTCGCGCACGGCAACCACCGGTACCGCCGGCGCGGCGTTCTCGGCCGGCGCGGGCGCTGGCTTTGCGCCAGCACGCTGCGTCGGCCTGGGCGCCACCCGCGGCGCGGGCGCGGGCTGCAGCGTCAGCTCGTCGGGGAACAGGTCGTAGTTGGCGCCGGGGTTGTTGATCTGGTAGGCGGCGGCTTCCTCCTGCGCCAGGCCGCGATCTGACGCGGCGGCGGGGTCGGCTCGAGCCGGGGCTGAAGCGGCTGCTACAGTTTTCGTACCGCTTTGGCTCCCGGGAGAAGGAGGGCCGACCGACGAGTCGGCTGGCGCGCTGGGCCCGGCGCGCTCCCAGAGCGGTTCCTGATCGCGGCCCTGCGGATCGAGTTCGATCCAGCGTGCCCCGGCGTTGTAGAGGTCGACCAGCTCTTGCAACGTGAACTCGACGTCGGAGGCCAGGCCCCTGATGCCGGGGCGCACCTTGGTTTCCGGCGTGACGGCGTTTCCCGCGGCGTCGCGGATGCCGCGGCCACCGGCCCCCTGATTGATGCCGAGCCGGCCGTCGCGAAGCGAGGTGTACGCGTTGATCAACGAGTAGATGGACCGCGACGTGGGAGACGGCGCGGTTTCGCGCTTGAACGGCTCGATCTCCTCGCTCGTCGTCCCTCGGCGCAGGTTGCCGTTCTCGTCGCGGAAGGTTCCGGGAGGCAGCTCGGTGCTGGGCAGGAACTGTCCGCCCTTGTACTCGAAGCCGTTGATGCCGATCTGCCCGCCCGCCACCGCCCGTGATGCGCCGTCTGCAGGCCTCGGCTGCAGCGCAGCCAGTCGATCGCGCAGGCTGGCCGGCTGGTCGGAAGGAGTTGACGATGCGGCTTGCGCCGGGGCCGAGGCGGGTGCTACAGTCTGCGCACCGCTTTGGTCGCTTACCGTGGGGGCCGTCTCACCGGCATCTGGAGACTGGTCTGCAAAGCCCGATGCGCCGGACGCATCAGCAGGAACGGGGTCCCTGCTCCAAAGCGGCTTCCATCCCTCACGACGGGCCTTCCGTTCCGTGTACCGGTCGGCGTTCGCAGGGAACGCGCTGTTGACCCGGTAGAAATCACTGCCGCCGGCACGGTCCAGCTGCAGCTCGAGGAACACCACCCGGCCCGCCTGCCCAGAGGTCACGGCAACGATCTGCGCAGTTTTGCCCGGCTGCCAGACCCGGTCGATGTTGTCCAGCGCAGCCTTCACAAACGTCTCGACCGAGTCGAACCCGGCCGAGCGGATTTCGGTGCCATGGCGGGCCTCGATGTGCGCGAGACCGTGGCCGGTGCCATCAGGGTTCTGCACGCCCTGCGTGAGCCTGATCTTCCCCGCCTGCCGGCGCATCGCGCGGCCCATCTCGGGCGTGATCTCGCCGAAGTCGATGGAGCCGTCTGGTGCCTTGATGAAGGTGTCGGGCGCGGCCGGCGCATCGCCGAAGATGTCCCCCTGCCCCGCCAACTCGTCCGGCGTCACCGTCGAGCGCGGCGGTTCCTGGCCGAGTTGGAAGTCGTCGGCGGCGGCATCAGCACGTTCCCGGCGGATCTGCTCGGCACGCTGGTCGGCTTCAGCCTTCTCGCGCCGGCGCCTCTCGGCGGCCTGCGCAGCGGCCAGCCGGCGCTGCTCTTCAGCTTCGGCCTTGCGTGCCGCTTCCTCACGCTGCGCCTTGTCGCGCAGCTCCTGCTCGGTCTGCGTGGTCAGCAGCGGCGAATCAGCCGGCGCCCCGGGCGTCTGCCCAGGCGCGCCAGCCGGCCGAGTCAGTACCCCGGCTTCGGGGGCTTCTTGCCCTTGCCCTTCTTCATCATCGGTCGCTCCTTGGCGGGTGGCGGGCGCGCTTGCCGGGGCGCTCGATGCCGGTGTGTCGGTGCGACCGACGGCGCGACGAAGCGCGTCGAAGTCGGGTTCCCCGCCTGCGGATCGGATCACGGCTCCGGCATCGGCGCAAGCCCCTTGCGGATTCGCGTCTGCTGGCTGATCGGCAAAGCAGCACCGCACGCAGGCCGCCTATCGCACCCCCAAAGCGGAGCACCGCGGGTTGCCGAAGGTGGACGAGGACGCGGGGTTGGAACTGATGAGGGTTTGGAGGTGCGAGCAGTTCGGCGGGCGTCGCCTACCAGTCCTTTCTGCTGGCGCGCCACTGCGCCAGCACGTCAGCGTCCACGCGAATCGTCAGTCGCTGCTTGACTACGGCTGCCTCGGGCCGGCCCCGCGGCTTGAGGGTTGCCTGCACATCGGCAGGCAGATCCTGGAAGCGTATGGCGCCGGCCACCCGCTCAGCCGTCCATGGCGGGTTCTCCTCGTCGATCAGTTCAGGGTCGGGTCGCTTGCTCATACAGCCTCACTTCTCTGTCATTGGCCTTGCGAAAGCTGATGACCCGAACCCCTTTGGCCGTACCCACGAACACCAGCGCATGCGCCCTGCCATCCAGACGGCCCAGCGCCTGCAGACGGCGCTCGCCATGGTCGCGTATACATCTCGAAGAGCGCGGTCTCGAAATCGAAATCCGCGACCCGCTCGAACGACAGGCCGCGCCTCACCGCAGGACTGCGGCCTTTTCGTGCCCCGGGCATGCCAGTTACATGGTGGCCTGGACAGGAAGGCCGCCAGGCCTTGCCGGTTTCCGCTCCACGTGCTTCCCGGTCTGCCAACCTCGCTTCGGGCCGCCACCTTCTCCTGGTGAGACGGCGCAATCGTCGCACCGGCGTAAGGGCAGCTACCCCCTCAGCACCGCACCCCCACATGCAGCGCCACGACACCACCGGTGAGGTTGTGCACGTCGACGTGGCCGAAGCCGGCGGTCTTCATCATGGCCTTGAGCGTGGCCTGGTCGGGGTGCATGCGGATGGATTCGGCCAGGTAGCGGTAGCTCTGCGCGTCGCCGGCCACCCAGCTGCCCAGGCGGGGCAGCACCTCGAAGGAGTACCAGTCGTAGACGCCGCGCAGGGGCTTGGCCACCTGGCTGAACTCCAGCACCAGCAGGCGGCCGCCGTGGCGCAGCACGCGGGCCATCTCGGCCAGGGCGCGCTCCTTGTGGGTCATGTTGCGCAGGCCGAAGGACACCGACACCAGGTCGAAGCTGCCGTCGCGGAAGGGCAGGCGCTCGGCGTCGCAGGCCAGCGTGGGCAGCAGCAGGCCCTCGTCGACGAGGCGGTCGCGGCCCTCGCGCAGCATGGCCTCGTTGATGTCGCTGTGCACCACCACGCCGCTGCGACCGGCGCGGCGGGCGAAGGCGCGGGTGAGGTCGCCGGTGCCAGCGGCGATGTCGAGCACGCGGTCGCCCTCGCGCACGTCGGCCACGGCCACGGTGTAGGCCTTCCAGGCACGGTGCAGGCCGGCCGACATCAGGTCGTTCATGACGTCGTAGCGCGCGGCCACGGAATCGAACACACCGCGCACGCGCGCGGCCTTTTCCTGCTCGTCGACGGTCTGGAAACCGAAATGCGTCTGGGCCATGGCCGAAAGTCTAGTGCAGCCCGGCCGCCGCGCCCACGGGTACGCGCCGGGACGCGTACGCCCGGCGCTTCGGAATGCGGGAAACCAGGCGCCGGCCGGCGCCCGGTGTGCCGGCGCCCCCTGGGCCTGTGCGCTCAGCCACAGCCGCCACCGCCACCCCGAGTGGCAGCCACCATCGGTGCGTCACGGTCCACACCCGCCTCGGCCAGGCGGGCCTCGTAGCGCGCCCACAGCGCGTCCTGCTCGGCGCCCAGGCGGTACAGCAGGTCCCAGGAGTAGATGCCGGTGTCGTGTCCGTCGCTGAAGGTGGGCTGCACGGCGTAGTGGCCCACGGGGTCGAGCGCGACGATGCCCACGCCGCGCTTGCCGGTCTGCAGCACCTCCTGCCCCGGCCCGTGGCCCTGCACCTCGGCCGAGGGCGAGTACACGCGCATCAGCTCGAAGGGGATGCGAAAGCGCTGTCCGTCGTCAAAGGCGATCTCCAGCGCGCGCGAGGCCTGGTGCACCGTGATGTCCACGGGCTTGGGGGTGGAAGGGTTGAGTCCGGCCATGGTTGCATCTGTCCTCGTGGTCCAGGGGGACGGTGGGGCACCCGGGCCTTCAGACCAGCACGCGCTCGATGCCGCCAGCGTTGGCGCGGGCCACGTAGTCTTCCATCCAGGTCTGGCCAAGGATGCGGCGCGCCATCTCCACGACGATGTAATCGGCCTCGAGCAGGCCATTGGTCAGGTCGCCCTCGTAGCGCTTGAGGCCTTGCAGGCAGCTCGGGCAGCTGGTCAGGATCTTCAGGTCCTGCGCGGCGTCGGCGTCACCGCTGGCGCGCAGCGTGGCCTCGGCGCGGCGGATCTCCTGCTCCTTGCGGAAGCGCACCTGCGTGCTGATGTCCGGCCGCGTGACGCCCAGGGTGCCGCTCTCGCCACAGCAACGCTCGCTCTTGACCACCGCCGGCCCCACCAGTGCGGTGACGGTCTTCATCGGGTCGCGCTGCTTCATCGGGCTGTGGCAGGGATCGTGGTAGAGGTAGGCGCCCTTGCCCTCGAGCACGATGCCCTTTTCCAGCAGGTATTCGTGGATGTCGATGATGCGGCAGCCGGGGAAGATGTCCTCGAAGCGGTAGCCCTGGAGCTGGTCGTAGCAGGTGCCGCAACTCACCACGACGGTGCGGATGTCCAGGTAGTTCAGCGTGTTGGCCACGCGGTGGAAGAGCACGCGGTTGTCGGTGATGATCTTCTCGGCTTTGTCGAACTGGCCCGAGCCGCGCTGCGGATAGCCGCAGCACAGGTAGCCCGGCGGCAGCACCGTCTGCACGCCGGCATGCCACAGCATGGCCTGCGTGGCCAGGCCGACCTGGCTGAACAGCCGTTCGCTGCCGCAGCCGGGGAAGTAGAAGACCGCCTCGGTGTCGGCCGTCGTCCCCTTCGGATCGCGGATGATGGGGACGTAATTGCGGTCCTCGATGTCGAGCAGCGCGCGCGCCGTCTTCTTCGGCAGCCCGCCGGGCATCTTCTTGTTGATGAAGTGGATGACCTGTTCCTTCAGCGGCGCCGGCCCCAGCGTGGCGGGCGGGGCCGCCGTCTGGCGCCGCGCCACCGGGCGCAGCAGGTCACTCAGCGCGCGCTGCGCCTTGAAGCCCACGTCGACCATCACGCTGCGCATGGCCTTGATGGTCTGGGGGTTGGTCGCGTTCAGGAAGGCCATCGCCGCGGCATTGCCCGGGCGGAAGCTCTTCTTGCCCATCTTGCGCAACAGGTTGCGCATGTTCATCGTCACGTCACCGAAGTCGATGTCCACCGGGCAGGGCGACTCGCACTTGTGGCAGACGGTGCAGTGGTCGGCAACGTCCTCGAATTCGGCCCAGTGGCGCACGCTGACGCCGCGGCGCGTCTGCTCCTCGTAGAGGAAGGCCTCGATCAGCAGCGAGGTCGCCAGGATCTTGTTGCGCGGGCTGTACAGCAGGTTGGCGCGCGGCACGTGCGTGGCGCACACCGGCTTGCACTTGCCGCAGCGCAGGCAGTCCTTGACGCTGTCGGCGATGGCGCCGATGTCGGACTGCTGCATGATCAGCGACTCGTGTCCCATCAGCCCGAAGCTGGGGGTGTAGGCGGCGCTGAGGTCGCTGGCGAAGACCGTCTCCGGCGCGCCGGCCAAGGCCCTGGCGGGCCTGGGGGCACCGGGGAGCCCGCCCGTGCCCGTGCCCGTGCCCGTGGCAGCACCCGCACCCGCACCCGCACCACGCAGCAGCTTGCCGCGGTTGAAGCGGCCCTGCGGGTCGATGCGCGCCTTGTACTCGGCAAAGGGGCGGATCTCCTCGTCGGTCAGGAACTCGAGCTTGGTGATGCCGATGCCGTGCTCGCCGCTGATCACGCCGCCCAGGCGCCGCGCCAGGGCCATGATGCGCGCCACGGCCTCGTGCGCCGTCTGCAGCATCGCGTAGTGGTCGCTGTTGACAGGGATGTTGGTGTGGACGTTGCCGTCGCCAGCATGCATGTGCAGCGCCACCCACACCCGCCCGCGCAGGACCTCGCGGTGGATGCGCCGGCACTCGGCCAGCAGCGGCGCGAAGGCCGCGCCCGAGAACACCGCCTGCAGCGGCTGCAGCACCTGCGTCTTCCAGCTCGCGCGCCAGCGGCCGTCCTGCAGCATCGCAAAACAGGTCTGCCCGGCGCCGGGCTGGCCTTCGGGCTGTGGCACGTCGAGCTGCTCGAGCCAGTGGCGCCACAGGCCGCGCACCTCGCGCAGCAGCACCAGCGCCTGCTGCACGCGCTCTTCCAGCAGCTCCGCGCCAGGGATCTCGCCCGCGTCACCGCCCTGGCCCAGGGGCAGGCGCCCGCGCGTGAACAAGGCTTCCAGCGAGTCCAGCAGCTCGAGCTTGTTGCGCAGCGAGAACTCCACGTTCAGGCGCTCGATGCCCTCGGTGTACTCACCCATGCGCTCCAGCGGGATCACCACGTCCTCGTTGATCTTGAAGGCGTTGGTGTGGCGTGCGATGGCGGCGGTGCGCTTGCGGTCGAGCCAGAACTTCTTGCGCGCGTCGGCGCTGACGGCGACGAAGCCCTCGCCGCCGCGCGAGTTGGCGATGCGCACGACCTCACTGGTGGCGCGCGCGACGGCGTCGGCATCGTCGCCGACGATGTCGCCCAGCAGCACCATCTTCGGCAGCCCGCTGCCGGCCAGCGGACGCTTGCTCTTGGTGGCGTAGCCCACGGCCTTGAGGTAGCGGTCGTCCAGGTGCTCCAGCCCGGCGAGTTGCACCGGCGCAAGTGCGCGGCCGTCGGGGCCGGTGCCCGCGGGCAGACGCGCCTGCGCGAACAGGTAGTCCTTGATCTCGACGATGCTGGGCACCGCGTCCTTGGCGTTGCCGAAGAACTCCAGGCACACGGTGCGCACATGCTCGGGCATGCGGTGCACGACCCAGCGCGCGCTGGTGATCAGGCCGTCGCAGCCTTCCTTCTGGATGCCCGGCAGCCCGGCCAGGAACTTGTCGGTGACGTCCTTGCCCAGCCCCGCCTTGCGGAAGACCGCGCCGGGGATGTCCAGGCGCTCGGTGCGTTGCAGCTGCTTGCCGCTGGCGTCGAAGTGCCGCAGCTCGAAGCTGGCGACCTCGACGTCGTGGATCTTGCCCAGGTTGTGGTTCAGCCGCACCACCTCGAGCCAGGTCGCCTGCGGCGTGACCATGCGCCAGGACGCCAGGTTGTCCAGCGCCGTGCCCCACAGCACGGCCTTCTTGCCGCCGGCGTTCATCGCGATGTTGCCGCCGATGCAGCTCGCCTCGGCCGAGGTCGGGTCGACGGCAAAGACCATGCCGGCACGCTCGGCGGCGTCGGCCACGCGCTGCGTGACCACGCCGGCCTCGCTGAAGACCGTGGCCACCGGACGGTCGACACCGGGCAGACGGACCCATTCGACGTCCGACAGCGCCTCGAGCTTCTCGGTGTTGATGACCGCGCTCTTCCAGGTCAGCGGCACCGCGCCGCCGGTGTAGCCGGTGCCGCCGCCGCGCGGGATGATGGTCAGGCCGAGCTCGATGCAGCCCTGCACGAGGCCGGCCATCTCGGCCTCGCTGTCGGGGGTCAGCACGACGAAGGGCAGCTCGACGCGCCAGTCGGTGGCGTCGGTGACGTGCGACACCCGGCTCAGGCCGTCGAACTTCAGGTTGTCCCGGGCGGTGTGGCGGCCCAGCACACGGCGCGCGGCACGCCGCAGCTCGTGCACGGTGCGGAAATGCGTCGCAAAGCGCTCGACAGCGACACGTGCGGCGTCCAGCAATTCGCCCACCAGCGCGTCGCGGGCGGCGTCCACGGCCGGCGTGCGGCGCTTGCCGACCTCGGCCAGGCGGTGGTGCAGCGCCTCGATCAGCAACTGGCGCCGCTTGGGGTTGTCGAGCAGGTCATCCTCGAGGTAGGGATTGCGCTGCACCACCCAGATGTCGCCCAGCACCTCGTAGAGCATTCGTGCGCTTCGGCCCGTGCCGCGCTCGGTGCGCAGCATCTGCAACAACTCCCAGGCCCGCGCGCCGAGCAGGCGGATCACGATCTCGCGGTCGGAGAACGAGGTGTAGTTGTAGGGGATCTCGCGCAGCCGGGGGGCGTCGTCGCCAGCCAGGGGGGGCGCGGCCAGACCCTGGAGCGGGTGGGGAGCGTTCATCGGTACGGTCGTCGGACGGACCGCCGGCGCAGGACGACGCCGCGGGCCCGCCTCCGGGAAAAGGGAACAAGACTTTACAGCAGCCCTGTCCTCCCTGCCTCGAGCAGGGCAGAGGCCGCCAGAACGTCAGCCGACCGGATGTCCCCCGCCGCGAACCACCCGGGCATTCCCTGATGACCATGGCCCAAGATGCAGCTAAATTGAACTGTCACAATCTTGTCCGACGATCACGGATCTTTCATCCACCCTTGTCAACAGGAACCAGGAGAGTTCATGAAGCTCAAGCAAATCGCGCTGGCCATCGGCGCATCGGCCGTTCTGGCCGCCAGCCCCGCGCACGCGCAGACCGAGATCCTTTGGTGGCACTCGATGAGCGGTGCGCTCGGCGAGTGGATCAACGATCTGGCCAACGGATTCAACGGCAAGCAGAAGGACTTCAAGGTCACGCCCGTGTTCAAGGGCAACTATGACGAATCGATGACGGCCGCCATGGCCGCCTTCCGCGCTGGCAACGCCCCGCACATCCTGCAGGTCTTCGAGGTCGGCACGGCCACGATGATGTACAGCAAGGGTGCGATCGTGCCGGTGGCCAAGGTGATGAAGGACGCCGGCTACAAGTTCGATCCGAGCGTCTACATCCCCGCCGTCTCCGGCTACTACACCGCCCCCAACGGCGAGATCCAGAGCCTGCCCTTCAACAGCTCCACGCCGGTGTTCTGGTACAACAAGGACGCCTTCAAGGCGGCCGGGCTCGACCCGGAGAAGCCGCCCAAGACCTGGGCCGAGCTGGTCGCCACGGCCGCCAAGCTCAAGGCCAGCGGCCACAAGTGCCCCTACACCACCGCATGGCAGAGCTGGGTCCAGCTCGAGACCTTCTCGGCCTGGCACGACACCGAGTTCGCCACGCAGCGCAACGGCTTCAACGGCCTGGACGCGCGCCTGAACGTCACGAGCCCGCTGCACGTGCGCCACATCGAGACCCTGGCCAACATGGCCAAGGAAGGCCTGTTTGTCTACAAGGGCCGCGCTGGCGCGGCCGGCGCCAACTTCGAGTCGGGCGAGTGCGCGATGTACACCAACTCGTCGGCGGCCTACGGCGGCATCAAGCGCAACGCCAAGTTCGCATTCGGCGTGGGCACGCTGCCGTACTACCCGGATGTGCAGGGCGCGCCGCAGAACACCATCATCGGTGGCGCCAGCCTGTGGGCCCTGGCGGGCAAGAAGCCGGCCGAGTACAAGGGCGTGGCGGCCTTCTTCGACTACCTGTCGAGCACCGACGTCCAGGCCGCATCGCACCAGCGCACCGGCTACCTGCCCATCACCACCGCCGCCTACGAGGCCACCGAGAAGTCGGGCTTCTACAAGAACAACCCGGGCACCGACGTGTCGGTGACGCAGATGGTGCGCAAGACGACCGACAAGTCGCGCGGCATCCGCCTGGGCAACTTCGTGCAGATCCGCACCATCATGGACGAAGAGATGGAGCAGATCTGGGCCGGCAAGAAGTCGGCGAAGGAAGGCCTGGAAGCCATCAAGAAACGCGGTGACGAGCTGCTCGAGCGCTTCGAGCGCGCCAACCGGAACTGATCGCCGACGGGACCGCGCCTGCCGCCGGTGGTCAACTCCGGCGGCGGCAGTCGCAGGCCGCAGCCCCGGATCCCGGGTTGGCGGCGCACACGGTGGATACTCTGAAGCGCGCCCGAGGGGCGCGCGCCTCGTCCCAATCGCCTCGCCACCCATCCGGGCGGCGACTGACCACCGGCGGCGCTCGCTGAGCCGCTGCCTCATCCCCTGTAGAGCCGCTGGTTTGACCGTCGAAAAACGCGTCCGCTTCAAGAGCTGGTGGCTGCCCTGGGCGCTGGTTGCGCCGCAGATGGCGGTGGTGCTGGTGTTCTTCTTCTGGCCGGCCGGGCAGGCGCTGGTGGAGAGCCTGTACGAGTCCGACGCCTTCGGCACCAGTTCGTCCTTCGTCGGCCTGGACAACTTCAGCCGTCTGTTCGCCGACGAGACCTATCTCGCGTCCTTTCAGACCACGGCCGTGTTCTCGGTGCTGGTGGCGGGCGTGGGGCTCGCGGTGTCGCTGCTGCTGGCGGTCATGGCCGACCGCATCGTGCGCGGCGCCCTGTTCTACAAGACCTCGCTGATCGTGCCCTACGCGGTCGCGCCCGCGGTGGTGGGCATCCTGTGGGTGTTCATGTTCGCGCCGTCGCTGGGCGTGATCAGCCACGTCCTGCAGCGCGCCGGCCTGAACTGGAACCACCTGCTCGACAGCACCCACGCGATGGCGCTGATCGTCACCGCGGCGGTGTGGAAGCAGATCTCCTACAACTTCCTGTTCTTCCTGGCCGGCCTGCAGTCGGTGCCCAAGAGCCTGATCGAGGCCGCGGCCATCGACGGCGCCGGCCCCTGGCGGCGCTTCTGGACGGTGCAGTTGCCGCTGCTGACGCCCACGGCCTTCTTCCTGCTGGTCATCAACATCGTCTACGCCTTCTTCGACACCTTCGCCATCGTCGACGCCACCACCAGCGGCGGGCCGGGCAAGGACACCGCCATCCTCGTCTACAAGGTCTATCAGGACGGCTTCAAGTCCATGGACCTCGGCGGCTCGGCCGCGCAGTCGGTGGTGCTGATGGGCATCGTCATCGTGCTGACGGTGGTGCAGTTCCGCTACGTCGAGCGCAAGGTCAACTACTGAGCACCGGGCCCGCACAAGCCAAGCCACACGATGATCGAACGCCGTCCCGTTGCCACGCTGCTGTCCCACCTGGTCGTCGTGCTTGGGGTGCTGATCGTCGCCTTCCCGGTGATCGTGGCCCTCGTGGCCGCCTCGCAGACCAGCGAGCAGATCGCCCAGAGCGTGCCGATGTCGCTGGTGCCGGGCGACAACTTCCTCGCCAGCATGTCGCAGGCGCTGTTCGGCGGCAAGACCATCTACGGCAACACGCTGCCACCGGTGGCACCGATGCTGTGGGTCAGCTTGGTCAGCGCGCTGGTGATCGCCGTGGGCAAGATCGCGATCTCGCTGCTGTCGGCCTTTGCCATCGTCTACTTCCGCTTCCCGTTTCGCGGGCTGATCTTCTGGATGATCTTCATCACGCTGATGCTGCCGGTGGAGGTGCGCATCGTGCCCACCTACGCGGTGGTGTCGACGCTGGGCATGCTCGACAGCTATGCCGGCCTGACGATCCCGCTGATCGCCTCGGCCACGGCCACCTTCCTGTTCCGCCAGTTCTTCCTGACGGTGCCGGACGAGCTGGTCGAGGCCGCCCGCATCGACGGCGCCGGGCCGCTGAAGTTCTTCAAGGACGTGCTGCTGCCGCTGTCGGCCACCTCGATCGCGGCGCTTTTCGTGATCCAGTTCATCTACGGCTGGAACCAGTACCTGTGGCCGCTGCTGGTGACCACGCGCGAGGACATGTACCCGATCGTGATGGGCATCCGGCGGCTGATCGCCGGAGGCGACTCGGCCACCGAGTGGAACGTCGTCATGGCCACCGCGCTGCTGGCCATGGTGCCGCCGGCGCTGGTGGTCATCCTGATGCAGCGCTGGTTCGTCAAGGGCCTGGTCGACAGCGAAAAGTAGGACACCAAGGACACCATGGGATCGATCGCACTGCGGCGGGTCGAGAAGACCTACGGCCACGGACCGAAGGCCTTCAAGGCCATCCACGGCGTGGACGCCGAGATCGCCGACGGCGAGTTCGTCGTCATCGTCGGGCCCTCGGGCTGCGGCAAGAGCACCTTGCTGCGGATGGTCGCGGGTCTGGAGCAGATCACCGGCGGGGAGATCGCCATCGGCGGGCGCGTCGTCAACCGGCTCGAGCCGTCCGAGCGGGACATCGCGATGGTGTTCCAGAACTATGCGCTGTACCCGCACATGACGGTGTACGACAACATGGCCTACGGGCTGCGCAACGCGCGCGTGCCCAAAGCCGAGATCGACACCCGGGTGCGCCGCGCGGCCGAGATCCTGGAGCTCGGCGCGCTGCTGGAGCGCAAGCCGCGGCAACTGTCGGGCGGGCAGCGCCAACGCGTGGCCATGGGCCGGGCCATCGTGCGCCAGCCGCAGGTCTTCCTGTTCGACGAGCCGCTGTCCAACCTCGACGCCAAGCTGCGCGCGCAGACGCGCATCGAGATCCAGAAGCTGCACAGCGACCTGGGCATCACCTCGCTGTTCGTCACGCACGACCAGGTCGAGGCGATGACGCTGGCGCAGCGCATGATCGTGATGAACGCCGGGCGCATCGAGCAGATCGGCACGCCCGAGCAGGTCTACGGCGCCCCGGCGACCACCTTCGTGGCGGGCTTCATCGGCTCGCCGCCGATGAACCTGCTGCCCGGGACGGCGCGCGCCAACCGCTTCGAGATCGAGGGCGCCTCCCTGACCTTGCCGGGTGCGGCGCCGCGTGAAGGCGCGCTGACCCTGGGCCTGCGGCCCGAGCATGCGCAGTGGCAGGACGGCGCAGGCGGCGAGGGCAGCTGGCCGCTGCAGGTCGAGCTGGTGGAGATGCTGGGCGCCGAGCGCCTGGTGCACGGCCGGCTGGGCCGCGCGCCCTTCACGCTGCGCATCGACGGCACGCTCACCCCGCCACGGCCCGGACAGACGATGGCGCTGCGCGTCGATGCACAGCGGCTGCACTGGTTCGACAGCGGAACCGGGCAGCGCGTGGCTTGACAGACCGCGAATCCATGCCCCCGGATCGCAACCGTCGGCAGGCGACCGGGATGGGCTTGCGATCCACGCCGGAAGCGCCTGCCAGGTCCGGGCGCGCCCGGCGCCGCCCCTCCGCCAGGGCGCGCGACCCTTCTGGACAGTCCAACGCATCTGGTTGAGCGCCCAGACAAGCGCCGCGATCCCGAAGACCACAAGACACGAAGACGAGAAGAAGACGACGACATGAGTGCTCCCCACACCCCCTGGCCCTTCCCGCTGTGGATCGCCCACCGCGGCGCGGGCAAGCTCGCGCCCGAGAACACACTGGCGGCCTTCCGCCTGGGCGCCGCACACGGCTACCGCGCCTTCGAATGCGACATCAAGCTCAGCGCCGACGGCGTGCCCTTCCTGCTGCACGACGCCACGCTGGAGCGCACCACCAACGGCCAGGGCGTGGCCGGTGATCGGCCGTGGGCCGAGCTGTCACGCCTGGACGCGGGAGGCTGGCACAGCCGCACCTACGCCGGCGAACCGATGGCCACGCTGGACGCGCTGGCCGCCTGGCTGCACGCCAACGGCCACGCGCTGGACCTCGAGATCAAGCCCACGCCCGGGCAGGAGCGCGTCACCGGCGAGGCCGTGGGCCGGGCTGCGCGCGCCCTGTGGGCCGGGCCGAAGTCGCCGCCACTGATGTTCAGCTCCTTCCGGCCCGAGGCCCTGGCCGGCGCGCGCGATACCGCCCCGGAGGTGCCGCGCGCGCTGCTGCTCGACACGCTGTGGCCGGGCTGGGAGGGCGTGGCGGACGATCTGGCCGTGGTCGCCGTGATCACCAACCACCAGGTCATGACGCAGGATCTGATCGACCGCCTGCACGACCTGGGCCGCCGCGCGCTGGTCTACACGGTCAACGACGCGGACACGGCGCAGCGGCTGATCGACATGGGCATCGACGGCATCGTCACCGACGCAGTCGACCGCTTCGCGCCTTGAGCGCATCCGGGGCCGACCCGAGGGCCAGGGCCAGGTCCGGGTCCGGGTCCGGGTCCGGGTCCGGGTCCGGGTCCCGGCACCAGCACCAGCACCGGTACCAGTAACGGAACCTTGCCCGCGTTCGCTAACAGCCCGTTCGGGCTGAGCCTGTCGAAGCCCCGCTCGCAAGGCAACGAGGTGGAGGAAGACCAGGACTTGCGCTTCGGTTTCCCAGGTCAGCGCCAGTGGAAGCCCGTCAATCGCTCAACTGCGGTAATCGGCGTTGATGCTGACGTAGTCGTGCGACAGGTCGCAGGTCCACACCGATGACGACGCGTCCCCCCGGTGCAGATCCACGCGTACCGTGATCTCGGCCTGCTTCATCACGCGCTGCCCGTCTGCCTCGCGGTAGTCGGGGTGGCGCCCGCCGGCGCGCGCGACGTGCACGTCGTCGAGGAACAGGTCGATCAGCCCCTGGTCGAGATCGTCGATGCCAGCGTAGCCTACCGCCGCCAGGATGCGCCCGAGGTTGGGGTCGCTGGCGAAGAAGGCGGTCTTGACCAACGGCGAGTGCGCGATGGCGTAGGCGGCCTGCTTGCACTCCTGCTCGCTACGCCCACCATCGATGCGCACGGTGATGAACTTGGTCGCACCTTCGCCATCGCGCACGATGGCCTGCGCCAGGCGCTGGCAGACGTCGAACACCGCCTCGCGCAGCGCATGACCGTCCGGCGTGTCGAGGGACGTGATCGGCGCATGGCGGGCGGCCTGTGTGGCCATCAGCACGAAGCTGTCGTTGGTCGAGGTGTCGCCGTCGATCGTGATGCGGTTGAAGCTCTCGTCAGCCGCCTCGCGGACCAGCTGCTGCAGCGCCGGCGCGGCGATCACGGCATCGGTGGCGACGAAGCCGAGCATCGTGGCCATGTTGGGACGGATCATCCCGGCGCCTTTGGAGATGCCGGTCACGGTGACGGTACGACCACCGATCGTCACCTGTGCGGATGCGGCCTTGGGCACCGTGTCGGTGGTCATGATGCCCTGCGCCGCCTCGGCCCAACGCGCGCCGTCGGCCGGTGCAGGCGCAGAGGCATTGGCCAGCGCTGCGGGCAGGCCGGCCTCGATGCGCTCGACCGGTAGCGTCTCCATGATCACGCCGGTCGAGAACGGTAGCACCTGCGCAGGCGCCAGGCCCAGGTGGCCGGCCAGGGCCTGGCAGGTGCGGGTGGCACGCGCCAGCCCGTCTGCCCCCGTGCCGGCGTTGGCGTTGCCGGTGTTGACCACCAGCGCGCGCACTCGCGAAGCGCCCTCGCCCGCCAGATGCGCCTGGCACAACTGCACCGGCGCGGCGCAGAAGCGGTTCTTCGTGAACACGCCCGCGACCGCCGACCCCTCGTCGAGGAGAAACACCACCAGATCACGCCGGTTGGCCTTGCGGATGCCGGCCATGGCCGTGCCGATGCGCAGGCCTGGGACGGGGAACAGCTGCGAAGGATCGGCCACACTGAAGTTGACAGGCATGAAAGTCTCCAGGGATCACCGGGTTCTGACGAGCGGGTGGGTTCGGGCCGGCGTCAAGGCCCGCCGGTCCTGCCGGCAGGCGTCAGTGCCTTCGATGAGGGGTCAAGCCAGCTTGCCGTGGCACTGCTTGTACTTCTTGCCGCTGCCGCAGGGGCACGGGTCGTTGCGGCCGACCTTCGGCACCTCGGCCACGCGCGTGGCCGGGTCGGTCTCCTGCGAGACGCTGCCGTCCTCGTTGGGGTGGGTGTAGCTGACATTGGCCATCTGGGAGGCCGATGCTTCGATCGCCTCGGCCGCCTGCGCCACCTGCTCCTGCGTCTGGATGCGCACCGTCAACAGCAGGCGCGACACCTCCATCTTCACCACGTCCAGGAGCTTGGCGAAGAGCTCGAAGGCCTCGCGCTTGTACTCCTGCTTCGGGTTCTTCTGCGCGTAGCCGCGCAGGTGGATGCCCTGACGCAGGTAGTCCAGCGCAGCCAGGTGCTCGCGCCAGTGCGAATCGATCGATTGCAGCAGCACCATGCGGATGAAGGGGGTGAACTGCTCGCTGCCCACCACCGCCAGCTTGGAGACGAACAGGGCGTCAGCTGCGGCGATGACCTTCTCAAGGATGTCCTCGTCGGTCATCGACTCGGCGCCCTCGACCTCGGACTGCAGTGCCACCTCAAGCTGCCACTCCTCGCGCAGCACCTTCTCCAGGCCGGGCAGATCCCACTGCTCCTCGATGCTCTCGGCGGGCACGTGGGCACGCACCACCTCGGTCAGCGCGCCACGACGCAGCTTGGCGATACGGTCATCCAGCGAAGCCGCCTCGAGGATCTCGTTGCGCTCCTGGTAGATGACCTTGCGCTGGTCATTGGAGACGTCGTCGTACTCGAGCAACTGCTTGCGGATGTCGAAGTTGCGCGCCTCGACCTTGCGCTGCGCGCCCTCGATGCTGCGCGTGACGATGCCGGCCTCGATCGCCTCGCCCTCGGGCATCTTCAGGCGGTCCATGATGGACCGCACGCGGTCGCCCGCGAAGATGCGCATCAGCGGATCGTCCAGACTCAGATAGAAGCGGCTGGAGCCCGGATCGCCCTGACGACCGGCACGGCCGCGCAGCTGGTTGTCGATGCGTCGGCTCTCGTGGCGCTCGGTGGCGATGATGCGCAGGCCGCCCTGAGCCTTGACCTGCTCGTGCAGTCCCTGCCACTCGCTGGTGAGCTGACGCGCTCGCGCAGCCCGGTCTTCCTCGGACAGGGCAGCATCGGCCTCGAGCAGCTGGATCTGCTTCTCGACATTGCCGCCCAGCACGATGTCGGTGCCGCGGCCGGCCATGTTGGTGGCAATGGTGATCATCCCCGGCCGGCCGGCCTGGGCGACGATCTCGGCTTCACGGGCATGCTGCTTGGCGTTGAGGACCTGGTGCGGCAGCTTCGCCGCCGTCAGCATGCCCGAGACGAGTTCTGAGTTCTCGATCGAGGTCGTGCCCACCAGCACCGGCTGGCCGCGCTCGTGACACTCGCGGATGTCCGCGATGACGGCCTCGTGCTTCTCCTTCGAGGTCTTGTAGACGAGGTCGAGCTCGTCCTTGCGGATCATGGGCTTGTTCGGCGGGATCACCACCGTCTCCAGGCCGTAGATCTCCTGGAACTCGTAGGCCTCGGTGTCGGCGGTGCCGGTCATGCCGGACAGCTTGGTGTACAGGCGAAAGTAGTTCTGGAACGTGACCGAGGCCAGCGTCTGGTTCTCGTTCTGGATGCGCACCCGCTCCTTGGCTTCCACCGCCTGGTGCAGCCCGTCGCTCCAACGCCGGCCGGTCATCAGGCGCCCGGTGAACTCGTCGACGATGATGACCTCGCCGTTCTGCACCACGTAATGCTGGTCACGGTGGTAGAGGTGACGCGCCCGCAAGGCCGCGTACACGTGGTGCATCAGCGTGATGTTGGCCGGGTCGTACAGGCTTGCGCCCTCGGCCAGCAGGCCGGCGGCCGAGAGCATCTGCTCGGCGTTCTCGTGCCCGGCCTCGGTGAGGAAGATCTGGTGCTGCTTCTCGTCGACCGTGAAGTCGCCGGGTTCGATGACACCCTCGCCGGTGCGTGGGTCGGCCTCGCCGATCTGGCGCTTCAACTGCGGCACCACCGCGTCGATCTTCAGGTAAAGCTCGGTGTGGTCCTCGGCCTGGCCGCTGATGATCAGCGGGGTACGGGCCTCGTCGATCAGGATGGAGTCGACCTCGTCGACGATCGCGTAGTGCTGGCCGCGGGCGATCACGCGCTCGGCGACCTCGTAGACCATGTTGTCGCGCAGGTAGTCGAAGCCGAACTCGTTGTTCGTGCCGTAGGTGACGTCGGCGGCGAAGGCGGCCTGCTTCTGCTCGCGCGTCATGCCCGGGACGTTGACGCCCACGGTCAGGCCGAGGAAGCCGTACAGGCGCCCCATCCACTCGGCATCGCGCCGCGCCAGATAGTCGTTGACGGTGACCACGTGCACGCCCTTGGAGGCCAGGGCGTTCAGGTAGACCGGCAGCGTGGCCATCAGCGTCTTGCCCTCGCCGGTGCGCATCTCGGCGATCTTGCCCTGGTGCAGCGCCATGCCGCCGATGAGCTGGACGTCGAAGTGACGCATCTTCAGCGTGCGCTTGCCCGCCTCACGCACGACGGCGAAGGCCTCGGGCAGGATCTGGTCGAGCGTCTGCCCCTGCGCCAGACGCTGGCGGAACTCATCGGTGCGCGCTCGGAGCTGGGCGTCGTCGAGCTTCTCGAGCGCAGGCTCCAGCGCGTTGACCTGCTGCACCACCTTCCGGTAGGACTTCAGCAGGCGGTCGTTGCGACTGCCGAAAATCTGGGTCAGGAACTTGGGCAACATGCGGGCAGGCTCAGGAAGAAGGACGCAGCCCCCCACGCCGGCGCACACGCCTGACGGGCCGTGACCGGACGCCAGCGCTGGCGGCACTGCGTGCCGGCCCGGGAGGGCACACCGCCCCGGACGGCAGGTGGCGCCCGAGCCGCCTCGGGTCACGGCGCGCCCGCCACTGCATCCGCCCGGGAACGGGCAAAGCACCGGACTTTACCACCCGGGTTCCTCGCCACCCGGGTGCCCCGCCACGGGCCTACACTTCCCGGCCATGCGCTCTCCCCAGGTCTCCGGCACGCACACGATCTCCGAGGCGCTGCACGCCGACGCCGGCCTGGGCGCCCTGCTGGCGCGGTGGCACCGCTCCCAACGCTGCCTGGCTGTTGCAGCGCCGGTGCTCGGCCCGGCGCTGACTGCGGCGATGCACGCCGGCCCGCTGGACGACGGCGTGTGGGTGCTGCTGGCCTCCACCCCGGCCAGCGCCGCCAAGGCCAGGCACCTGCTGCCGCGCATCCAGCAGGCCCTGGACGCGCAGGGGCTGGGCGTCACGGCGGTTCGGGTGCGGGTGTCGCGCGCGACGATGCTCGCGAAGTGAGCGGCGCGCGGGCCGCCGTCAGGGTGGCCGCGCCTGTCGCACGACCAGAGGCAGACCTGGTGCCGACTATCCGAATCGAACGGATGACCTCCCGCTTACAAGGCGGATGCTCTACCAGCTGAGCTAAGTCGGCAGCGTGTTGATTCTAGGAGGCTGTCGGTTTCGCAGCGTCCGCTCGGTGGCTCGCGGTCACTTGACGCGCTTCAGGGCCGGGCGGCCGGGCTTCGGCGCCGGGCCCGGGGTGCCTGACGGCGCGGGTGCATCTGCCTTCTTACGGGACGGTGCAGCCCGCCTGGGCGCACGTGCCGGCGCCGGCACCGGGGCCTCGGACGACGGCAGGCGGATCACCGGCGCACCGGAGGACGGCGGCGCAGGCGCCGGCTCGGGTTCGACGGCTGCGGGCGGGACGGCCGGCTCCGCCGTGGCCGCGTGGATCTCGGCAGGCAGGGGGAAGGCCATGCCCTGCCCGTTCTCGCGCGCATAGATCGCCACGACGTGGTCGACCGGGACGAAGATGTCGCGCGCCACCCCACCGAAGCGCGCACGGAACTCGATGTGCTCGTTGCCCAGTTGCAGGCCGCTGGTGGCCTCGAAACTGATGTTGAGCACGATCTCCCGGTTCTTCACGTACTCCATCGGCACCTGCACCCCGGCATCGACGAACACTGCCAGATAGGGCGTGAAGCCGTTGTCGGTGCACCAGTCGTGCAGAGCCCGGATCAGGTAGGGCCGGGTCGACGTGCCCTGGGACTCGGGAGAGGCGGGAATGGACATGCGGCAGCGCGGCGCTTACTTGCGCATCACCTTCTCGGAGGGCGTCAGGGCCTCGATGTAGGCCGGACGCGAGAAGATGCGCTCCGCGTACTTCAGCAGCGGCGCAGCATTCTTCGACAGCTCGATGTCGTAGTAGTCCAGGCGCCACAACAAGGGCGCGATGGCGACGTCGAGCATCGAGAAGTCGTCGCCGAGCATGTACTTGCTCTTCAGGAAGATGGGCGCGAGCTGCGTCAGGCGGTCACGGATCTGCTTGCGCGCCTTCTCGATCTGGCGGTCGGTGGCCTTGACGCCACGGCCCTCGAGCAGATTGACCTGCGAGAACAGTTCCTTCTCGAAGTTGAAGAGGAACAGCCTGACCCGCGCACGCGCCACCGGGTCGCCAGGCATCAACTGCGGATGCGGGAAGCGCTCGTCGATGTACTCGTTGATGATGTGCGACTCGTACAGGATCAGGTCGCGCTCGACGAGGATGGGCACCTCGTTGTAGGGGTTCATCAACGCGATGTCCTCGGGCTTGGCGAACAGGTCCACGTCCCGGATCTCGAAATCCATGCCCTTCTCGAACAGCACGAACCGGCAGCGATGCGAGTAAGGGCAGGTGGTGCCGGAGTACAGAACCATCATGTCAGCGGTATCCCCATGGACAGCGGGGCGCGGGGGCCCCAACGAAAACGCAAACGCAGTGGGACCGATCGGTCACCACTGCGCTCGCAGCGCCCGCGCGCAGGCGCGGGCGGCGAAGGTCACTTCACGTCTTTCCAGAACGCGGCGTTCAGACGCCAGGCGATCACGGTGAACACGCCGAGGAACAACAGCACCCACACGCCGAGCCGCACGCGGTCGGTCTGCACGGGCTCGCTCATCCACTGCAGGTAGGCGACCAGATCCGCCACCGTGTCGTTGTACTGCGTTTGCGACTGCGTCGCCTGCAGCTCCCACAGCACGTGCGGCATGCCGACGTTCGGGAACGCGGCGTTGTTCCAGCCGGTGGCCTTGGTGTCGTCGCGATGGTAGGTGCGCAGGAAGGTGTAGATGTAATCGGCACCGGTGCCCATGCCGACGGCGGAGCGCGAGCGTGCGATGACCGTCAGGTCGGGAGGCTGCGCCCCAAACCACGCCTTCCCGTCCTGGGCACTGAGCGCGACCTTCATCGTGTCGCCGACCTTGGCGCCGGTGAACACGAGGTTGGCAGCGATCTGCTCTTCCGTCAGGCCGATGTCGCGCAGCCGGTTGAAGCGCATGAACTCTGCGCCGTGGCAGTTCAGGCAGTAGTTCGCGAACAGTTTCGCGCCGTTCTGCAGTGCCGCCAGATCGGTCACGCGCTCAACCGGGAACTTGTCCCAGGCGATGCCGCCGCCGGCCGCGCGGGCGCCACCAGCGGCCACGGCCAGCGCGGCCGCCAGCATCAGGAGGATTTTCTTCATCATGGGTGCAAACGCTCTCTGGCTGGCCAACGGCTCAGTGCGGTTGGAAGGTCACGCGGTCGGGCACCGGCTTGAACTCGCCGATGCGGCTCCACCAGGGCATCAGCATGAAGAAGCCGAAGTAGAAGACCGTGCCGATCTGGGAGGCGAGCGTGCCGGCATCCGACGGTGGCTTGATGCCCAGATAGCCCAGGATCACCATGTTGGCCGCGAACACCGCGTACATGATCTTGTGCCAGCCCGGCTTGTAGCGGATCGACTTGACCGGGCTGTTGTCCAGCCAGGGCAGGAAAAACATGATGATCACCGCGCCGCCCATGACCACGACGCCCCAGAACTTGGCGTCGAAGGCCTTGAGCAGGCCGATGAACACGATCGCGGCCACCGCCACCCCGATCTTCGCGTTGCGGCCGAGTCCGCCGAGCAGCAGCGTCACCGCCGCCCCGACGGCCGTCAGCACGACGAAGACGTTGACCATGGGATCCGTCGTCGCCCGCAGCATCGAGTAGTAAGGCGTGAAGTACCACACCGGCGCGATGTGCGCGGGGGTCTTCAGCGGGTCGGCCGGGATGAAGTTGTTGTACTCGAGGAAGTACCCGCCCATCTCCGGCGCGAAGAACACCACGGCGCTGAACAGGAACAGGAACACCGACACGCCCAGGATGTCGTGCACCGTGTAGTAGGGGTGGAAGGGGATGCCGTCGAGCGGCCGACCCTGCGCATCCTTCTTGGCCTTGATCTCGACGCCATCCGGGTTGTTGGAGCCCACCTCGTGCAGCGCGATGATGTGCGCGGCCACCAGACCCAGCAGCACCAGCGGGATCGCGATGACGTGGAAGCTGAAGAAGCGGTTGAGCGTGGCGTCGCTGACCACGTAGTCGCCACGGATCAGCAGCGCCAGGTCCGGGCCGACGAAGGGCACGGCCGCGAACAGGTTGACGATCACCTGCGCGCCCCAGTAGCTCATCTGGCCCCAGGGCAGCAGATAGCCGAAGAAGGCCTCGGCCATCAGGCACAGGAAGATCAGGCAGCCGAAGATCCACACCAGCTCGCGCGGCTTGCGGTAGCTGCCGTAGAGCATCCCGCGGAACATGTGCAGGTACACCACGACGAAGAAGGCCGAGGCGCCGGTAGAGTGCATGTAGCGCACGAGCCAGCCCCAGGGCACGTCGCGCATGATGTACTCGACCGAGGCGAAGGCGAGCGCCGCATCGGGCTTGTAGTGCATCACCAGGAAGATCCCGGTGACGATCTGGATCACCAGCACCAGCATGGCCAGCGCCCCGAAGAAGTACATCCAGTTGAAGTTCTTCGGGGCGTAGTACTCGGACAAGTGTTCCTTGTACAGCTTGGACGCCGGGAAACGGTTGTCGACCCAAGTCAACAGCTTCTGCCCCACGGGAGCGTCCGCCGGTGCGACCTTGAATTCAGCCATGGGGTGCCTCGGTAGATGATCAATTCGGATTCGGGATTGTGCGCCGCAACAAAGACCGGGACGTCACGGGGCACAATGCCGTGTGCGCGCGAAGGTCGTCGATGTCACGGACGGCCTGCCGCACGGTCAGGCCTTCTTGTCCTCACCGATCAGCAGGACCGTGTCGGACAGGTACATGTGCGGCGGCACCTCGAGGTTGTCCGGCGCGGGCTTGTTCTTGAAGACGCGGCCGGCGACGTCGAAGGTCGAGCCGTGGCACGGGCACAGGAAACCGCCCGCCCAGTCATCGGGCAGCGACGGCTGCGCGCCGGTCTGGAACTTGTCGATCGGCGAGCAGCCCAGGTGCGAGCAGATGCCCACGCCGACGAAGAACTCGGGCTTGATCGAACGGTGGGCGTTGCGCGCGTACTCGGGCGTCGGGTACTGCGTGCGCAGCGACTGCGGGTCGGCCACCTGCGCTTCGGTCTGCTTGAGCGACTCGAGTTGCTCCGGCGTGCGACGCATGACCCACACCGGCTTGCCACGCCACTCGACCGTGAGCTTCTCGCCCGGCTGGAGTGCGGAGACATCGACCTGCACGGGCGCGCCGGCCGCGCGCGCCTTCTCGGACGGGGCAAAGGTGCTGACGAAAGGCACCGCGACGGCCGCGCCGCCGATGGCACCCGCGCCGCACGTGATCGCGATCCAGGTCCGACGGCCCGGGTCGGCAACGGCGTCACTCATGGAAACCCTCTTGATTCTTCAATCGTCTTGGCGAACAACCGCGGATTCTAGCCGACGGGTGTCTTCGCCCCGCTGACAAGGGGCGCAACAGGCCAGGCCCCGCGCAGGCTCAGACGACGCGCCGCGCGCAGCGCGGCCACGAGGCTGGCCGGATCCGCCCGCCCGGTGCCGGCGATGTCGAAGGCCGTGCCATGGTCCGGACTGGTGCGCACGAAAGGCAGGCCGAGCGTGACGTTGACGCCGTGCTCGAGCCCGAGGTACTTCACCGGGATCAGGCCGTGATCATGGGTCATGGCCACCACGAGATCGTGCGAGCCCGGGTGTCCGGGCGCGACGCGCGCGCGCATGAAGACCGTGTCAGGTGGGAAGGGCCCGTCGGCGGCGATGCCTTCGGCGCGCGCCGCCTGCACCGCCGGCGCGATGATGCGACCTTCCTCGTCGCCGAACAGCCCGCCCTCCCCGGCGTGCGGGTTCAGGCCGGCGACGGCGATGCGCGGGCGTTCGAGTCCCCACTGGCGACCTGCACGGTCGGCGATGCGCAGGGTCTGCAGCACGGCCTCGAAGGTCACGGCCTCGATCGCGCGGCGCAGCGACAGGTGGATGGTGACGAGGACGACCCGCAGTTCGTCACTGGCCAGCATCATGCGCACCGGCGGCAGTGCGCCGCCCTCGGCGGCCAGCCACTGCAGCATCTCGGTGTGACCGGGAAAGCCGATGCCCGCAGCGGCGAAGGCCTCCTTGTGGATCGGAGCCGTGACCACCGCGCGGGCGCGGCCGGCACGCACCCGCGCCACGGCGGCCTCGATGCAGGCCGCTGCGGCCGCGCCGCAGGCGGCATGGACCTGCCCGAACGGCCGCGCCGCCAGGCCCGCGGGCAGGCCCTCGGGTTGCAGGACCGCCAGACACCCCGGGGGCAGGTCGACCAGATCGGACGGCGCGTCGACGCGCGCGATCATGGGCGGCACGCCTGCCCGGCGGGCAGCCGCGCGGCGCATCACCTCCACATCGCCGACGACCACCGTGTCAGCCAGTTCCCCGGCCTGCCACGCGCCCACGATGCATTCGGGCCCGATGCCCGAGGGGTCTCCCATGGTGAGCATCAGGACGGGCGGCGCAGCGGACGCGGCGTCGACGCCGTCGGCGTCGTCGACGGATCCAGGCAGGGCCGGCATGTCGTCCTGGGGCGACACGACGTCTTCCGTTGCAGGTGGCGTGTCGGAGGTCATGCGGGATTGGGCAGGTCGAGGAACACGTGCTCGAGGCCGAAGTGCGAGGCGAGTTCGGCGCCGAGCGCCGGGGCGCCGAAGCGCTCGGTCGCGTGGTGCCCGCACGCCAGGAAAGCCACGCCGGTCTCCCGCGCCAGGTGCGCCTGGGGCTCGGAGATCTCGCCGGTCAGGTAGGCGTCGGCGCCCGCAGCGATCGCTGCCTCGAAGAAGGACTGCGCGCCGCCGGTGCACCAGGCGATGCGGCGCAGCGGCCGCCCGTCGCCCGGGATCAGCAGGGGCTCGCGCCCGAGGGCCTTCGCCGCCTGCGCGGCCAGCCGCTCGGGTGTGTCGAGCACACCGGCCGCGCCGATCACCCCCAGCGCCTGATCGCCGAAAAACGCGTCGGCCTGCAGGCCCAGACGCAGGCCCAGTTGCGCGTTGTTGCCCACCCGTGGGTGCGCATCCAGCGGCAGGTGGAAGGCGAAGAGGTTGAGGTCGTGGCGGATGAGCCGCGCCACACGCTCACGCAGCCAGCCGGTCAGGCGGCCATCCTGGCCGCGCCAGAACAGCCCGTGGTGCACCAGCAGCGTGTCGGCACCGGCTTCGATCGCCGCATCGATGCAGGCCAGGCTCGCGGTGACGCCGCTGGCCACGCGCCGCACCGTCGGCCCACCCTGGACCTGCAGGCCGTTCGGCCCATAATCCTTGAACCGGTCGACGGCGAGGAGCTCTCGCAGCCAGGTGTCGATGTCGTCGCGATGGACCATGGGGTGAACGTTCGATGCGCAGGACCTGGCTGATTTTCTCGCAGGCCGTCACCGTGGCAGTGGCGGCACTGTTCGTCGTGGCCACCCTCAAGCCGCAGTGGCTGCGGGGCGATGCGCTGATGCCGGTGACCGTCTCGGTGATCGAGGCGCCTGCGGCGTCGCCCGACGCCGCCGTGGCAGGCTTTCGCGGTGCCGCGCAGGTGGCGATGCCGGCGGTGGTCAGCGTGATCGCGCAGAAGGCAAGCCCGCGCAATCCGCACCTCGACGACCCGATCCTGCGCCGCTTCTTCGGCCAGGGCGATGCGCCGCCGCAGCCAGGGCTGGGATCGGGCGTCATCGTCTCGCCCGACGGGTACCTGCTGACCAACCACCACGTGATCGCGGGCGCGGCCGAGATCGACGTGCGGCTGGCCGACGGCCGTGAAGTGGCCGCCACCCTGATCGGCACCGACCCGGAAACCGACATCGCCGTGCTCAAGGTCGATCTGGGCGCCCTGCCGGTGGTGGCCCTCGGGGACATCGCCTCGCTGCGCGTGGGCGACCCGGTGCTGGCCATCGGCAACCCCTTCAATGTCGGGCTGACGGTGACGGCCGGCATCGTCAGTGCGCTCGGGCGCAATCGCCTGGGGCTGTCGACCTTCGAGAACTTCATCCAGACCGATGCCGCCATCAACCCGGGCAATTCCGGCGGCGCCCTGGTCGACGCCCGCGGTGCGCTGGTGGGCATCAACACGGCGATCTATTCGCGCAGCGGCGGCAGCCTGGGCATCGGGTTCGCGGTGCCGGTGGATCTGGCGCGGGAGGTCCTGGACGCGCTGGTGGCCCACGGTCGCGTGATCCGCGGCTGGATCGGTGTGGAGCCGCAGGCGCTGACGCCGGACCTGGCGTCGACGCTGGGCCTGGCCGACAGCCAGGGCGTGCTCATCACCGCAGTGCTGCAGGACGGACCCGCCGCCGCAGCCGGCGTGCGTCCCGGTGACGTGGTGCTTCGCGTCGACGGCCGGGCCGTCGATTCGCCGGCTGCGCTGCTGCGCGCGGTGGCCGCGCTGCAGCCCGCCCGGCGCGCCGAACTGGCGTTGCGCCGCGACGGGCGCGATCGGATGGTGACGCTGACCGTCGGCGAACGGCCCACGCCCGGCGCGGGCGCGCCGGCGCGCTAGGACGCCGTCGACCCCTCGTCCTTGGCCTGGTCCTTGGAGTCCTTGAAGTCCTTGGCTTTTGCCGCCTCGGCGTCCTTCAGGAACATCTTCGCCGCGACGATGCCGAGCTCGTACAGGATGCACATCGGCACCGCCAGCGCGAATTGTGAGATGACATCCGGCGGCGTGACCACGGCGGCGACGATGAAGGCCCCCACGACGAAGTAACCGCGCGCCTTCTTCAACTGGTCGATCTGCACGATGCCGATGCGCACCAGCACGATCACCGCCACCGGCACCTCGAAGGCGATGCCGAAGACGAGGAACAGGGTCAGCACGAAACTGAAGTACTGCTCGATGTCCGGGGCCGCCGTGATCGCGCTCGGCGCGAAGGCCTGGATGAACTGCGACATCCCCGGGATGACGAGGAAGTAGCAGAAGGCCACGCCCATGAAGAACAGGATGGTGCTGGAGACGACCAGCGGCAGCACGAGCTTCTTCTCGTGCGAGTACAGGCCCGGGGCCACGAAGGCCCACACCTGGTAGAGCACGTAGGGCAGCATCACCAGGAAGGCCGACATCAGCGTGATCTTCAGCGGCACCAGCACCGGCGAGATCACGTTGGTGGCGATCAGCGTCGCCCCTTGCGGCAGGTGCTTGACCAAGGGGTCGGCCAGCACGTCGTACAGGCCGGCGGGGCCGGGCCACAACGCCAGCGCGGCAAAGGCAATGCCCACCGCGATCAGCGCGCGGATCATC
>Ga0172372_10001517_pt1 | contig 36031 bp, 30 predicted proteins | sample LakKiv5m_2_FD_114544 | JGI IMG/M metagenome (GOLD analysis project Ga0172372, IMG submission 114544) | Freshwater microbial communities from Kabuno Bay, South-Kivu, Congo - kab_092012_9.5m | ecosystem: Environmental > Aquatic > Freshwater > Lake | place: Democratic Republic of the Congo... | reverse complement strand
GCGCTGAAGTCGGCCAGCAGCAGGCTGAACAGCGCGCCGCTGCCGACCATGCCCAGCAGCAGCATCAGGTACATCAGCGCGACGACGCGCGGCCGGGTCGAGGCGCTGGCGCGGTCGGTGGCAAGCGCCAGACCCGCGGTCTGCACCACCTGCGCGCCGCCACCGGCCAGCAGGAAGGCCAGCGCCGCGGCCAGGTGCCCGGCCCACAGCTGCACCGCCGACGTCCCGCCCAGCAGCACGAGGGCGAACGGCATGATGGCCAAGCCGGCAAACTGCAGGCCGCTGCCCATCCAGATGTAGGGCACCCGGCGCCAGCCCAGCGGGCTGCGGTGCAGGTCGGACTTCCAGCCGATCAGCGCGCGGAAGGGTGCCACCAGCAGTGGCAGGGCCACCATCAGGGCGACCAGCCAGGCGCCGACGCCGATCTCGACGATCATGACCCGGTTCAGCGTGCCCACCGTCAGCACCGCGACCATGCCCACGCTGACCTGGAACAGCGCCAGCCGCGCCAGTGCCGGCAGCGGCAGGTCCGGACTCGCGGCATCGGCGAAGGGCAGGTAGCGCGTGGCCACCCGCGTCCAGTCGATGCGGCCCCGGCGCAGCAGTCCGCTCAGCTGCATCCGCCCTCCCGTCGCAGTTCCAGCGCCTGCGAGGTGTAGAAGCCGCTGGAGATGCGCTGTGTGCGTGTGCTCTGCCACGCCGCCAGTTCCGGCGCGCCGGCGATCATCCGGCGCAGCGTCGCTTCGGCCATGGGCTCGATCCAGGGCGCCCGGTTGGCCTTGGGGAACAGCCGTCCGACCGAGCGCATCGCCGCCAGCAGCGGGCTGCGCGGCGCGAAGGTGAAGGCCATCGTGCCGCGGGTGCGCCAGGACCAGGTCTGCAGCAGGCGCACGGCATCGTCCATCGAATAATGGATCAGCGAGTCCATCGCCACCACATGATCGAAACTGCCAAGCGCGGCGTCCTGCATGTCGCCGCTGCGCAGGTCGATGCGCGACAGCAGTGAGGCGCCGTCCGGCAGTGTGGCGATGCGCTGCCGGGCGACCTCGACCAACTGCGGCGACAGGTCGATGGCCACCACCGTGGCGCCGCGCCGCGCGGCCTCGACGGCCAGCGCGGCCGTGCCGCAACCGGCATCGAGGAGCCGCAGGCCGCTCATGTCGGCCGGCAGCCAGTCCAGCAGCGTCGCACGCATGCGGTCGCGGCCGGCGCGCACGGTGGCGCGGATGCCGCTGACCGGTGCGTTGGAGGTCAGCTGCTCCCAGGCCCTGACGGCAGTTCGGTCGAAGTAATGCTCGATCTGGCCGCGGCGCTGCTGGTAGGTGACGGAGTTCATCGTGTCGGAGGGCAGGGCGGGCTTCAGTCGAAACCCAGCAGGTCGAAGATCTCGCGGTCCTTCAGCGGCACCGCGCTCAGGGGCTCGACGCCCGCCCACAGGCGCGCGGCGAGTTGCAGGTACTCGCGCTGCACCGCCTCGAGCTCGGGCGAGGCGTCCATCTCGAACAGCGTGGACTTCTTCAGCCGGCTGCGGCGGATCACGTCCAGGTCGGGAAAGCGCGCCATCGTCTTCAGGCCGATGCGGTCGTTGAACTTGTCGATCTGGTCGGTGTCGGCACTGCGGTTGGCGATCACGCCGCCCAGGCGCACGTTGTAGTTCTTGGCCTTCGCGCCGATGGCCTGCACGATGCGGTTCATCGCGAAGATGGAATCGAAGTCGTTGGCGGTGACGATCAGGGCGCGGTCGGCATGCTGCAGCGGCGCGGCGAAGCCGCCGCACACCACATCACCGAGCACGTCGAAGATGACGACGTCGGTCTCCTCGAGCAGGTGGTGTTCCTTGAGCAGCTTGACCGTCTGGCCGACGACGTAGCCGCCGCAGCCGGTGCCCGCCGGCGGGCCGCCGGCCTCGACGCACATCACGCCGTTGTAGCCCTCGAAGACGAAGTCCTCGGGGCGCAGTTCCTCGGCGTGGAAGTCCACCGTCTCGAGCACGTCGATGACGGTGGGCATCATCTTCTTGGTCAGGGTGAAGGTGCTGTCGTGCTTGGGGTCGCAGCCGATCTGCAGCACGCGCTTGCCGAGCTTGGAGAAGGCCACGCTCAGGTTGGACGAAGTCGTGCTCTTGCCGATGCCGCCCTTGCCGTAGACGGCGAAGACCTTGGCCGTGCCGATCTTGAGGGCCGGGTCCATCTGGACCTGCACCGAGCCCTCCCCGTCGGGGCGCCCTCCGCGGCCGATGTGCCCGACGGGCACCGAGGTGACATTCATGCAGCACTCCTCTCCGTGACGCCTTCCAGGCGGTCCTCCAACTCGTCACCTGCTTCACGCAGGGCTTGCAGCGTGGCCTCGTCGGGCTGCCAGTACTGGCGCTCGAAGGCCTCGATCAGGCGGTTGGCCACGCGCGCCGAGGCGGTGGGGTTCAGCCGCGCCAGACGATCGCGCATCTGCGCGTCCAGCATGAAGGTCTCGGTCAGCTGCTGGTAGACCCAGGGCTGGACCTGGCCGGTCGTCGCCGACCAGCCCATGGTGTTGGTGATGTGCACCTCGATCTGGCGCACGCCCTCATAGCCGTGCTCGAGCATGCCCTCGTACCACTTGGGGTTGAGCGTGCGGGTGCGCGTCTCGAGCGCGACCTGCTCGCGCAGCGAGCGCACGGTGCCCTCGCCGCGGGTCTGGTCGCCGATGTAGACCGGCGGCGGCGCAGCGGCGCGGCCGTCGGCACCCGGGCCACGCGCGCGCTTGACGGCCTGGGTGATGCCGCCGAGCGTGTCGAAGTAGTTGTCCACCGTGGTCACGCCGAGCTCGACCGAATCGAGGTTCTGGTAGGTCAGCTGCACGTCGGCCAGCACGCTCTTCAGCAGTGCGGCCTGCTGCACCGGCCGGCCGCTGCGGCCGTAGGCGTGGCCCTTGCGGCGGGAGTAGGTCTCTGCGAGCTCGTCCTCGTCGTCCCAGCGGCCGCTCTCGATCAGGTTGTTGACGTTGGCGCCGTAGGCCCCTTCGGCGTTGCCGTAGACGCGCAGCGCCGCGACCTCCAGCGTGCATCCGTGCGCCTGCTGATAGGCCAAGGCGTGCTTGCGCACGTAGTTCTGTTCCGGCGGCTCGTCGGCGCTCGCGCACAGCCAGGCGGCCTCGGCCAGCACGCGGATCTGCAGCGGCATCAGGTCGCGGAAGATGCCCGACAGCGTGACGACGACGTCGATGCGCGGCCGGCCGAGCTGCGCCAGCGGGATCAGCGTCGCCCCGGCGACGCGACCATAGCTGTCGAAGCGCGGGAGCGTGCCCATCAGCGCCAGGGCCTGCCCGATGGGCGCGCCCTCGTTCTTGAGGTTGTCGCTGCCCCACAGCACCAGCGCGATCGACTCCGGCAGCGGGTGGCCGTCGGCCATGTGACGGTCCAGCAGGCGCTGCGCCTGCTTGGCGCCGTCCTGCACCGCGTAGGCGCTGGGGATGCGGAAGGGGTCGAAGCCGTGCAGGTTGCGTCCGGTGGGCAGCACCGCGGGCGTGCGCAGGACGTCGCCGCCGGGTGCGGGCCGGATGTAGCGGCCGTCCAGCGCGCGCAGCAGCGCTGCGACCTCGTTGTCCTGCGCCAAGTGGCGGTCGCTCGCGGCGAGCTCGCGCAGCACTGCCAGTGTGGCGTCGTCGCCCGCTGCGCCGCCCAGCGCGAGTGCGCGCTCCGGCGTGGCGCCAGCCACCAGCGCCTCGACCGCTGCCCGGGCAGGCGTCAGGCCGTGTCCGGACTCGGCCATCGCGAGCAGCAGGTCCACGCGCTCGGCCGGGGAGGGCGCGCGGCCGGTCACATGCAGGCCGTGCGGGATCAGCGTGTACTCGAGCTCCAGCACCTGCGCGGCCAGGCGCGCGGCCCGCGCATCGAGCTCGCCCGAGGCGGCATCCCACAGGGGTTCGGCCGACGCCAGCTCGAGCTGCGCCGCCTGCGACTGCAGCAGCGCCCCGAGCTCGAGTCGCTCGGGCGCCCCCGGGGTCAGTCCACGCCAGCGGTCCAGCGTGGCCTTGAGCTCGACCAGCCCACGGTACAGCCCGGCCTGGGCCACCGGCGGGGTGAGGTAGCTCACCAGTGTCGCGTTGGAGCGCCGCTTGGCGATGGCGCCTTCCGAGGGGTTGTTGCCCGCGTAGAGGTAGATGTTGGGCAGGTCGCCGATCAGGCGGTCGGGCCAGCAGGTGCCGGACAGGCCGCTTTGCTTGCCCGGCATGAACTCCAGGGCGCCATGGGTGCCGAAGTGCAGCACCGCATGGGCGCCGAAGTCCTCGCGCAGGTGACGGTAGAAGGCCGAGAAGGCGTGGGTGGGCGCCAGGCCCTTCTCGAACAGCAGGCGCATCGGGTCGCCCTCGTAGCCGAAGCCCGGTTGCACCGCGACCAGCACATGGCCGAACTGCCGGCCGAGGACGAAGATTGCGCGACCGTTGCTGAGCTGCCGCCCGGGCGCCGGCCCCCACTGGGCCTCGATCTCGGGCAGCCAGCGCTCGCGGCGCACATGGTCGGCCACCGGGATCAGTGCATGCACGTTGGCATCGGCGCCGTGTTGCGCGGCATTGCCGTGCAGCACGGCCTCGCGCAGTGCGTCGACGCTGGCGGGCAGGTCCACCGTGTACCCCTGGGCCTTCATCGCCGTCAGCGTGTGGAACACCGACTCGAAGACCGACAGGTGGGCGGCGGTGCCGATGTTGCCGGCATTCGGCGGGAAGTTGAAGACGACCAGGGCGACCTTGCGCTGCGCAAGCTCGCTGCGGCGCAGCGCGATCAGCTTGTCCACGCGTGCGGCCAGCGTCTGTGCGCGCTCGGGGCAGGCACTCATGTCCTGGCGGCCGGCGCCCTTGCCGCCCGTGCCGCCCGTGCCGCGTGTAGCCGTGGTGGCGTCTTCGAAGGTGCAGTGCCGGTCGCAGCCCTTGCAGGCCACGCCCGGGGTGCCCGGGCGACCACCGAAGACGGTGGGCGCCGTCGCGCCGTCGAGTTCTGGGATGGCCACCATGATGGTGCTCTCCACCGGCATCAGGCCGCGGTCCGAACCGCCCCACTGGTCCAGGGTCTGGAACTCCACCGGGTGCGCGGCCACATAGGGCACGTCCAGCCGTGCCAGGATCTCCTCTGCCGCCTGCGCGTCGTTGTAGGCGGGGCCGCCCACCAGCGAGAAGCCGGTCAGCGACACCACCGCGTCGACGCTGACCTGGCCGCGCTGCAGAAAGTGCCGCTCGATCGCCGGGCGCGCATCCAGCCCGGCCGCGAAGACCGGCCGCACCTGCAGGCCGCGTGCCTCCAGGGCCTCGATCACGCCGTCGTAGTGGCGCGTGTTGCCTGCAAGCAGGTAGGAGCGCAGCAGCAGCAGGCCCACCGTCCCGCCAAGCCCGTGGCGGTGGCCAGATGCCGGGGCTGGCAGCAAGGCGGCATCCTCCGCCAGTCGCCCCGGCAGACGCGGGTGATACACGCCGATGTCGGGGTATTCCACCGGCGGGGCCACCTCGAGCAGGCCGCGCACCACCCGGCGCGGCCCGTCGGCGTACCGGTCGACGACGAAGCGCAGCAGGTTCAGCACGTTGTCGTCCGAGCCGCACATCCAGTACTGCATCGTCAGGAACCAGGCGCGCAGATCCTGTGCGGTGCCGGGGATGAAGCGCAGCATCTGCGGCAGGCGTCGCAGCATCTTCATCTGCGCGGCTCCGCCCGTGGCGGGCTTGCCGCCGTCCTCCTTGCCTTTGCCGCGCAGGCGCTTGAGCAGCGCCATCGGGCCGCTGGCGGGGCGCGACATGTCCAGACCACCGGCGCGGGTGAGCTTGACCACCTCGCTGGCCGACGCGATGCACAGCATCGCGTCGCACTGCGCGCGTCGCGCCTGCAGCGCGTCGAGCACGGGCAGGAAGTGCTCCTCGAGGAAGAGCATGGCGACGATCACGAGGTCGGCGCGTTCGATGTCGGCGCGACAACGGGCCGTGGCATGCGGGTCGGCGGCGAACTCCGAGGCGGCGTGAAGGGTCACGTTCAGCCCAGGCAGTTCGGCGGCCAGGCGCGGGCGCGCGCGGTCCAGCGGGCCGGCCAGGTGCGTGTCCATCGTGACGATGGTCAGCCGCACCGAGGTCGACGCGGCGCTGCCCGGCACCGCGCTGGTCGAGCGGCTGCCGCCGGGCAGGAAGCCCAGGCCGAAGTCAACGACCGAAGTGCGCCTTTGCGTCATACAGGGTCTCGACGGTGATGAGATGCACGCCGCGCTCGACGGCGTAGCGCTCGGTGTTGCGGCGTGCCTTGCCACGCACGAAGAAGGGGATCTTCTGCAACTCCTTCTGCGCGTCGGCGGTCCAGGTCACAGGGGTGGCGGGCGATGCGGCGGCGGCCTGCGCCGGGACCAGCCCCGGGACAAGCGCCGGGTCATGGGCCGTTGCATGCGCCGAAACATGAGCCGAGACATGAGCCGAGACATGAGCCGAGACATGGGCCGAGACATGGGCCACAGGGGTCGAGCCCGCGCCGCCCGCGACCGTGGGGTGCGCGTGGGCCGAGATCGCCGGGGGCGGCACGCCAGGCGCCGCGGTGTCCACCGTCAAGGCCTGTGCCTGCTCCTGTGCCTGCTCCTGTGCGGGTGATGCCCAAGCGGCGGCGGCGGTGTGCGCGCGATCGGGCGCCGGTGCCCCATCGTCCATCGCGTCTGCGTGCGCCGCCACGGGCGCGGCCGAGGCGTGCGACAGGTGCGAGGCCGAGGCGCCGTCGTGGAACTCGAAGTCCTCGCGGAACATCGTCAGCAGGTGCTCCTCCAGGCCCATCATCAGCGGGTGGACCCAGGTGTCGAAGAGCACGTTGGCGCCCTCGAAGCCCATCTGGGGCGAATAGCGCGCCGGGAAGTCCTGCACGTGCACCGGCGCCGAGATCACGGCGCAGGGCACCTTCAGCCGCTTGGCGATGTGGCGCTCCATCTGCGTGCCCAGCACCAACTCGGGCTGGAGCTCGGCGATGCGGGCCTCGACCTCGAGGTAATCGTCGGAGATCAGCGCCTCGACGTCGTAGCGTCTGGCGGCTTCGCGCACCTCGCGCGCGAACTCGCGGCTGTAGGTGCCCAGGCCGACGACCTTCAGGCCGAGCTCGTCGGCCGCCACCCGCGCCGCGGCCACGGCATGCGTGGCGTCGCCGAAGACGAAGACCCGCTTGTCGGTGAGGTAGGTGGAGTCGACCGAGCCGGCGTACCACGGCGACCGGGCGCCGGGATCGGCCAGCGCGGCGCTCGGGTCGACGCCGGCGAGCGCGGCCACCTCGGCGATGAACTCGCGCGTGGCCGACACGCCGATCGGGACGGTGCGCACGAAGGGCTGGCCGTGCCGGCGCTGCAGGAACTGTGCGGCCTGCAGCGCCAGCTCGGGATAGAGCGCGACGTTGAAGTCGGCCTCGGGCAGGCGCGCGATGTCGGCGGGCGTGGCGCCCATCGGCGCGGTGACGTGCACATCCACGCCCAGACGGTCGAGCAGTCGCGTGATCTCGGTCAGGTCGTCACGATGGCGGAAGCCCAGGGCCATGGGGCCGAGCAGGTTGCAGCGCGGGCGCCGGCCCTCGCGTGGCGGGCGCTCGGGCGTCGCGCCACCGGCCAGGGTGCGCACGAGCTGGTAGAAGGTCTCGGACGCGCCCCAGTTCTCCTTGCGCTGGTAGGCCGGCAACTCCAGCGGCACCACCGGCACCGGCAGGGCCAGGGCCTGCGCCAGACCGCCTGGATCGTCCTGGATCAGCTCGGCGGTGCAGGAAGCGCCCACCAGCATCGCCTGGGGCTGGAAACGATCGTAGGCCTGGCGCGCGGCGGTCTTGAACAGCTCGGCCGTGTCGCCGCCCAGGTCGCGGGCCTGGAAGGTGGTATAGGTGACCGGCGGTCGCCGATCGCGGCGCTCGATCATCGTGAACAGCAGGTCGGCGTAGGTGTCGCCCTGGGGCGCGTGCAGCACATAGTGCAGGTCGCGCATCGCCGTGGCCACCCGCATCGCGCCGACGTGGGGCGGTCCTTCGTAGGTCCAGAGGGTCAACTGCATCGCGGCGTCTTCCTTCAGGCGGTGGCCGTGTCGCGCTCGGCGGCCGGGGCGTGCGCCGATGCCTGCGCCGGGGGGATGCGGAGGGTGCCGGTCCGGTCGGCATCCGCGGGCCGTGCGGCTGCGAGCAGGCCGCGCCGGCGCAGCGGCCGGGCGAAGAGCTCGGCCAGGTCGGCCGCCTGCTCGTAGCCGTGGATGGGCGAGAACACGAGCTCGATCGCCCACTTGGTCGTCAGGCCCTCGGCCTCGAGCGGGTTGGCCAGGCCCAGGCCGCACACCGTCAGGTCGGGCTGCAGGGCGCGGCAGCGGTCGAGTTGCCGCTCGACGTCCTGACCCTCGCTGAGCGTCGTGCCCGTGGGCAGCCAGGCGAGCTCGCGCTCGAGGTGCTCGCGGTGCAGATAGGGTGTGCCGACCTCGGTCAGCCGCATGCCGAGTTCACGCGCGAGGAAGCGCGCGATGGGCAGCTCCAGCTGCGAGTCGGGGAAGAAGAAGATGCTGCGTCCCTGCAGCCACTCGCGCTGGCGCTGAAGGGCGCGCTCGGCCCGGGCGCGCGCACTGGCCGTGACCTCGGCGACCACGGCCCGGTCGATGCCGAAGGCGTCGGCTGCGGCCTGCAGCCAGGCGGTCGTGCCCTCCACGCCGATGGGAAAGGGCGCGTCCAGGCGTTGCGCGCCGCGCTGTTCCAGCGCACGCACCGTGTCGGCGAGGAAGGGTTGCGCCAGCAACAGCCGGGTGCCCGGCCCCAGCGCCGGCATGCGACGGGACTGCCGGGCCGGCAGGAAGCCCACGGAAGGGATGCCGATGCGTTGCAGCAGTCCTGCGAGCTGGTCTTCGACAACGTCGGGCAGCGTGCCGACCACCAGCAGCGAGCGTGCGTCGGTCTGCGCCGATGCCTGCACCGGCAGCGTGGGCACCAGCGATGCGAGGCACGCGTCCTCGCCCTGTGTGAAGGTGGTCTCGATGCCGCTGCCGGAGTAGTTCAGCACCCGCACCCGCGGCAGGAAGCGGCCCGACAGGCGCTCGGCGGCGCGCGAGAGGTCGAGCTTGATGACTTCGGAGGGGCAGGAGCCGACGAGGAAGAGCGTGCGGATGTCGGGGCGCCGCTCCAGCAGGCGGTGCACGACTCGATCGAGTTCGTCGTTCGCGTCAGCCAGTCCGGCCAGGTCGCGCTCGTCGAGGATCGCGGTGGCGAAGCGCGGCTCGGCGAAGATCATCACGCCGGCGGCTGACTGGACGAGGTGCGCGCAGGTGCGCGAGCCGACAACGAGGAAGAAGGCGTCCTGGATCTTGCGGTGCAGCCAGACGATGCCGGTCAGGCCGCAGAAGACCTCGCGCTGGCCTCGCTCGCGCAGCACGGGCGCCTGCGTGCAGCCCTCACCGGCAGCGCCAGCGGATGGCTGCGACGACGTCATCGGGATCACGCGCGGCGGCGCCGAAGCCGCGCGGCTCATCTGCGCTGGCAGGGTCATCGTGCCACCTCCATGGCAGTGCGGTCGGGGTGGCGGGAGGCACGCGCAGGGCCCTGACCCGCCGCTTCCGCCCCGGCCTGCAGCCGTGCGGCGCGCAGCTTGAGCAGGAACTGGGTGGCGTTGACCGCATAGGCTGCATAGGCGGCCAGGGCCAGCGCCATCAACTCGCGCGGCCCGAGCGCGTCCTGCCACAGCGCCCACAGATAGGCCGAGTGCAGCGCCAGCACCAGCATGCTGAAGACGTCCTCCCAGAAGAAGGCGGGCGCGAACAGCCAGACGTCGAAGACGACCTTCTCCCAGATGCAGCCGGTGACCATGATGGTGTAGAGCAGCGCCGTCTTCAGCAGGATCGACAGCGTGGCGGCGGCGTAGCCCTCACCCGTGACGAGGAAGCGCAGCACCAGCACGACACTGATCGCGAACACCAGGAACTGCAGCGGTGCGAGCAGGCCCTGCACCAGCGTCCAGCGCGTGGCATCGCGCCGGGCCCGCTGTTGCGGGGTGTAGAGCGGCGGCGGGGAGGTGCGGGCGGCGGTCATCTTCTGAGGGTCAGGGCGGCGGCGATGGGGTCCGGGTGGGCGACAGGGGCAGCGTAGGACGACTTCCGCTTTGTGTCAACCACATTAGACGTCAAAAACACTTGACATCAGGGAAATTGCCCGGGATCATGCCGGGCATCGAGTGCATGCCATCCCCGTGGTGGGGGTGCGCATGGGCAGGGCCGCCGTCGGCGGGTGGCTCGCCGCTGGGCCCGCGCTGCAGGCGCAGCGCACGGCGGCGGCGACGCCGATGCGAGGCCGCAACGGAGTTCGACGCGCTGGAGTGCGAGGTGTACAACCCAGAAAAGGTCCGCCGCAAGTCGCGTGGCCGCGCTCAGGCGGCCGGCGGCGATGGCAGCGCTTGCCCGGGACGGGAGGACGAGGCGCAGGGCTCGACACTGTCGGTCCATTCGGCGACGTCTCCGGCCGGGCGCACGGTGTTCTCCGGGGCGTCTCGCCCGGCGATGCAGGGCGAGGGCGCTGCCGCCCAGGCGTCGCCCTGGCTGTCGCATGAAGCCCACACGACGGGGCTGCATACGCTGGACCAGTTGCTCGCGAAGCCGTCGCGGCAGCGCGGCGTCGATGTCGATCGACATGACCGCGTCGCGCGCCTGTTCTCGGTGATCGAGTCGAGCCTGCTGCCGCGCCTGCTGCGCCACCACCGCACGGCTGCGCGGGTGGGCCCTGCGCGGCCCGGCGCCGAGGCGTTCGAGGCGTTCCTCGCCCACCTGATGGCTGACGACGAACAGGCGCTGGCCTCGTGCGTCGAGGCGTTGCTCGCCCGGGGCGTGGCCATGGAGGTCGTGTTCGCCGACCTGTTGGTGGCTGCCCACGCGCGGCTGGCGGCGGCGACGGCGACGGAGGCCATCGAACTGGTCTCGCAGACGGTGGCGGTGAGCCGCCTGCACGAGCTCGTGCGGCGGCACGGCCCAGCCTTGCAGGCCGAGCGCATGCCCCGGGCCAGCGACCGGCGCGTCCTGCTGGTGGCTCGCGAGGGTGACCTGCACGGCTTCGGCATGACGCTGACCGGCGAGTTCTTCCGTCACGCAGGCTGGGACGTGGTCGTGTCGGTGACGGCGGATCCAACGGTCGACGCCGAGCGTGTGCGGGGCACACGCTTCGACGTGGTCGGGGTCTGGGTCGGCCATGCCGGGCTCGCAGCATGGGCCCGGGAGGTCGTCGCCGCGGTGCGGGCCTCCACATGCCACCAGCCCCTGGTGGTCATGGCCGTCGGCCCCTGGGCTGCAGCGGCAACCCAGCGGCTGCGGACCTTGGATGCCGATCTGTGCGCGGACGTCGTGCAGGCGCCGGCGCTGGCCGACAATGCGGTGCGTTGGCACTGCCGACGTCGTGACGCGGGCGCTGCCAGGGGCGCCATCCTCCGACCGTACCCGAAATGAACGCGAATGAACGCGAGGACCCCTTGCTGATCCGCACTGCTGCCGGTTTCCGCTGCCCCGTGAGCCAACCATGACGATGCGGCCGTCCCTCACCGGTCTGGATCCTTCGATCACCGCGCGGCTGCTCGAGCAGGCCGGTGATGTGGTGATCCTCCTGGATGCGCAGGGTCACGTGCTCGACGTGACCGCGCGCAGCGGCGCCTTGTCGCGCGCGCCGCTGGCATCCTGGCGTGGTCGGGCGCTGCTGGATCTGGTCACGGTGGAGAGCCGCGAGAAGGTCCGTGCAAGCCTGGACGATGCCCAGTCGGGTGCCGAGCCGAAGTGGCGCCAGGTCAACCACCCGCTGGAGGGTGCGGAGGACCTGCCCGTCCTGTACTTCATGGTGTCGAGCGGTGAGCATCCGGTGGGCGCCGTGCGCTATGTGGTGCTCGGCCGCGACCTGCAGGGCACGGTCGCGCTGCAGCGCCGTCTGGTCGACGCGCAGCAGACCATGGAGCGTGACTACTGGCGCTACCGTGAGGCCGACACCCGCTATCGGCACCTGATGCAGACGAGCCAGGACGCCCTGCTCGTGGTCGACGGCCAGAACCAGCGCATCGTCGAGACCAACCCGGCGGCGGAGGCCTTGCTGGCCCGGCAGCGCGGTCCCTTGGGCGGGTCGGCCTTCCCGGCCCTGTTCGCCGAAACCTCGGCCGAGCCGCTGCAGAGCCTGCTGGCCGCGGCACGCACCGTCGGCCGGCGCGATCCCGCGAACCTGGTGCTGGCCGAAGGCGGTGTCGCGGTGGCGGTGTCGGCCACGCTGTTCCGCCAGGACCAGATGCCCTTCCTCCTGGTGCGGGTGGTGCCGCAGCCGGCCTTGGCCCCCGCCGCCACCGCCGGCCGTCCGGGCGAGGCCATGCTCCACGGCGCGTACTTCGGTCAGGCGGCCGATGCCCTGGTCTACACCGACGCCCAGGGGCGCATCCTTGCCGTCAACCGCAGCTTCGCGCTGATGGCCCAGCTCAGTGCCGAGGAGCAGGCCCGCGGAGAGATGCTCGACCGCTGGCTCGGCCGCACCGGCGTCGAGCTCAGCGTGCTGATCACCAACCTGCGCCAGCGTGGTTCGGTGGGGCTGTTCAACACCACCCTGCGCGGTGAGTTCGGTGCGGCCATCGACGTCGAGATCTCGGCGTCGGTGCTGGCCATGCCGGATGCGCAGCGTCTGGCGTTCTCCATCCGAGACGTCAGCCGGCGCCTGCAGAGTGAGGAACGCGCCCCGGACCGCGTGTCCCGATCGGTCGGCGAACTCACCGAACTCGTCGGCCGGGTCCCCCTGAAGGACATCGTCAGCGAGACCACCGAGCTGATCGAGCAGTTGTGCATCGAGGCCGCGCTGCAGATGACGCAGGGCAACCGGGCGTCGGCGTCGCAGCTGCTGGGCCTGTCCCGCCAGAGCCTGTATGTCAAGCTCAACCGCTTCGGCCTGGCCGCCGGCGCGCCGGCGGCTGAGGTGGATGAGGAACGCCCAGGTTCTTCTGTCAATTCAGATTGACTTGTTGCGCTGTCAAGGGCAACATTGCGCCATGGCGCAAGTTGCCCTGCAGATGTCCTACCCGCAGCCCTCGGCCGTGGCCGAGCTGCTCAAGCCCATCACCTGGTTCCCCCCGATGTGGGCTTTCGCCTGCGGGGTGGTGGCCTCCGGGCAGCCGCTGGCCAGCCACTGGGGCTTGATCCTCGCCGGGCTGCTGCTCGCCGGGCCCTTCGTCTGCGCCACGAGCCAGGCGGTCAACGACTGGTTCGACCGCGAGGTCGACGCCATCAACGAGCCGCAGCGTCCGATCCCCTCGGGCCGCATGCCCGGTCGATGGGGGCTGTACGTCGCGGTGATCGGCACCGTGCTGTCCCTGCTGCTGTCGGTGACGCTCGGGCCGTGGGGCTTCGGTGCCGCCGCACTCGGCCTCGTGCTGGCCTGGGCCTACAGCACGCCGCCGCTGCGGCTCAAGCGCAACGGCTGGTGGGGAAACGCGGCCTGCGGTCTGTCGTACGAGGGTCTCGCCTGGGTCACCGGCGCCGCAGTGATGGCCTCGGGCCAGATGCCCGTGGGGGCTTCCCTCGCGCTGGCGGCCCTGTACAGCGCGGGGGCCCACGGGATCATGACGCTGAACGACTTCAAGGCCATGGAAGGTGACCGGCGCATGGGCATCGCCTCCCTGCCGGTGCAGCTCGGTCCGCGCGGTGCCGCCCTGGCGGCCTGCGCCACCATGCTGGGCGCGCAGCTCGGGGTGGTCGCCCTGCTGCTCGCCTGGGCCCGGCCCTGGCATGCGCTGGCCATCGTCGCGCTGCTGCTCGGGCAGGCGTGGATGATGCGGCGCTTCGTCGCCGCCCCGGTGGAGCGCGCGCTGTGGCTCAGCGGCCTGGGTGTGCCGCTGTTCGTCGCCGGCATGATGGTCAGCGCCTTCGCGGTGCGGGGTCTGTGATGGGCTGGATCGCCGTCTTCCGCCTCGCGCTGGTGCAGATGTCGCTGGGCGCGATCGTCGTGCTGACGACCTCCACGCTCAACCGCGTGATGGCGGTCGAGTGGATGCTGCCGGCACTCGTGCCCGGCCTCCTCGTGGGCCTGCACCACGCGGTGCAGCTCACGCGCCCGCGCATGGGGCATGGCTCCGACCTGGGCGGCCGGCGCACGCCCTGGATTGCCGGCGGCATGGCGGTGCTGGCACTGGGCGGCTTCCTCGCCGCCGTGGCGACGGCATGGATGGGCACCTCCCGCGACGCCGGCCTGGCGTTGGCCGTCGTCGGCTACGCCTGTGTCGGCCTCGGTGTCAGCGCAGCCGGCACGTCGTTGCTGGTCTTGCTGGCCAAGCAGGTGGCACCGCAGCGGCGCGCGGCTGCCGCGACCGTGGTGTGGGTGATGATGATCGTCGGCTTCGCCGTCACGGCGGGGCTGGCGGGTCGCTGGCTCGACCCCTACACGCCGACGCGGCTGGTCGCCGTCAGTGGGGTGGTGTCGGCGGTGGCGCTGACGTTGGCGCTGCTGGCGCTGTGGGGTGTCGAGCAGAACGCAGCCCGCGCAGCGGAGACGGCCCGGGCCGATCGCCGCAGGCCCTTCCGCGAGGTGTTGTCCGAGGTCTGGACCGAGCGCGATGCGCGACGCTTCACCGTCTTCGTCTTCGTCTCGATGATCGCCTACAGCATGCAGGACCTGATCCTCGAGCCCTTCGCCGGTGTGCGCTTCGGCCTGACCCCCGGGGAGACGACCCGCCTGTCGGGCCTGCAGCACGCCGGGACGCTGGCGGGGCTGCTGCTCGGCGCGCTGGCCGGGCGCCGGCTGTGGGGTGTGGGCTTCGGCTCGCTGCGCGCCTGGATCGTCGGCGGCTGCATCGCCTCGGGTCTGGCGCTGGCCGGGCTGGTCATCGGCGACCGCATCGGTGGCATGGACTGGCCGGTGCGCGCCAACGTCTTCGCCATGGGCGTGGCCAACGGCGCCTTCTCGATCGCCGCGATCGGCTCGATGATGGCGCTGGCCAGCCAGGGCCGCGCAGGTCGCGAGGGCGTGCGCATGGGCCTGTGGGGCGCGTCGCAAGCCATCGGCTTCGCCCTCGGAGGGGTGTTGGGCACCGCGGCGGCCGATCTGATGCGCTGGTGGGTGGGTTCGCAGGTCGGCGCCTACGTGCTGGTGTTCAGTGGCGAGGCGCTGATGTTCCTGCTTGCCGCCGCGATCGCGGCGCGCATCGCCATTCCTTCCCTGCGGCCCTCGGATCGTGTCTCGGCCTCCCGCACCTCGCCTGCTTCCCAACCGCCTTCACCGGAGCCTGCCCATGAACGAGTCGCCCCTCTATGACGTCGTGGTCGTCGGTGGCGGCCCGGCCGGTGCCACTGCCGCGCACGATCTGGCCCGGCAGGGCCGCACGGTGCTGCTGCTGGACCGGGCCGGGCGGATCAAGCCCTGTGGCGGCGCGATCCCGCCCCGGCTGATCAAGGATTTCGAGATCCCCGACCACCTGCTGGTGGCGCGCATCCGCTGCGCCCGCATGGTGGCGCCCAGCCGCCAGCAGGTGGACATCCCGATCGAGGGCGGCTTTGTCGGCATGGTCGACCGCGACGTCTTCGACGAGTGGCTGCGGGCGCGCGCCGCGTCGGCCGGCGCGCACCGGCGCATCGGCACCTTCGACAAGCTCACGCGCGACGCCGACGGCACCAGCGTCGTGCATTTCGATGCCCGCGCCAGCCAGGGCGCCACCGAGACCGAGCCGGTGGCCGTGCGTGCGCGTTGCGTGATCGGGGCCGACGGCGCGCGCTCGGAAGTCGCCCGCCAGGCGGTGCCCGGTGCGGAGAGGACCCGCTACGTCTTTGCTTACCACGAGATCGTTGGCAAGCCCGAGCGCCCCCCTGCCGGCTACGACGCCGACCGCTGCGACGTCGTCTACGACGGCCGGTACTCGCCGGACTTCTACGGTTGGGTCTTCCCGCACGGCCCGACGCTGAGCATCGGCACGGGCAGCGCCGACAAGGGCTTCTCGCTGCGCGGCGCCACCGGCGCACTGCGCGCCGCAGTCGGCCTGCAGGATGCGCCGACGCTGCGCCGCGAGGGCGCGCCCATCCCGCTGAAGCCGCTGCCGCGCTGGGACAACGGGCGTGACGTGGTGCTGGCCGGCGACGCCGCCGGCGTGGTGGCGCCGGCCTCGGGCGAGGGCATCTACTACGCGATGGCCTGCGGGCGCATGGCGGGCGAGGCGGCGCTGGAGTTCCTGCGCAGCGGCCGGCCCGAGGCGCTGGCGCAGGCACGCAAGCGCTTCCTGCGGGCCCACGGCAAGGTGTTCTGGGTGCTGGGCATCATGCAGCACTTCTGGTACCGCAACGACAAGCGCCGGGAGCGTTTCGTCGCGATCTGCCGCGACCGCGACGTCCAGCAGCTCACCTTCGAGGCCTACATGAACAAGGAACTGGTGCGCCGCAACCCGATGGCCCATGTGCGCATCTTCTTCAAGGACATGGCGCACCTGCTGGGTTTCGCGCGGGTCTGAGAGGCCTGCAGGCCTCGTCGTTCCACCCGATGAAACGCCGGCGTCCGGCCGGCGCGGGCTCGCAAGCCCGGCGCTGACCTAGCATCCTTCGGCGCGGGCGCCGGTGCATCGCGCACCCGGGGTGGGGTGCCCCTTGGAGACGACGATGAAGCTTGCGATGGTCTCGCGGCCCTTGTCCGCGGCCGATCTGCGCCTGGCGGTGCAGATGGGCATGAGCGACGTGGTCAGCACGGTGTCCGGCCTGTCCATGGCCCCGGGGCGCGAGCAGGGGCCCGCGCTGCGTCTGCAGGACCTGCAGGCCATGCAGTCGCAGGTGCAGGCGCACGGCCTGAACCTGTCGGTCATCGAGGGCTGGCAGCTCAGCGACCGCATCACGCTCGGCCTGCCCGGGCGTGACGACGACATCGCCCGCGTGTGCGAGAGCATCGAGCACATGGGCCGCGCCGGCATCTCGGTGTACTGCTACAACTTCATGGCGGTCTTCAACTGGCTGCGCACGACGCTGGACAAGCCCGGCCGTGGCGGCGCGCTCGTCACCGAGTTCAACGCCGCCGACATCCCCGACGGGGAACTGACCTATGCCGGCCGCACCACCGACGAGCAGATGTGGGCTGCCTTCGAGTACTTCCTCCACCGCGTGCTGCCGGTGGCCGAGCGCGCCGGGGTGAAACTCGCCCTGCACCCCGATGACCCGCCGATGTCCCCGGTGCGTGGGCTGGCGCGCATCATGCGCGACATGGACGCCTTCGACCGCGTGCTCGACATGGCCGACAGCCCGAGCAACGGCGTGACCTTCTGCCAGGGCAACTTCGCCGCCATGGGGGTGGACATCCCCCGGGGCATCCGCCATTTCGGCCGTCGCGGCAAGCTGTTCTTTGCCCACTTTCGCGACGTGCGCGGCACCGTGCCTCGTTTCGAGGAGACCTTCCACGACGAAGGGCAGACCGACATGGTCGAGGCGATGCAGGCCTACCACGACATCGGCTACGACGGACCGATGCGTCCGGACCACGCGCCCACCATGGAGGGCGAGGAAAACGCGCGCCCGGGCTACATGATGAAAGGCCAGATCTTCGCTGTCGGCTACATGCACGGTCTGATTGACGCGGTGCGTCGGCGCAGCGCGTCCCGGTCGGCCGCGGAAGGTTCGCCCGCCAGCGCCTGAGCTGCGCCCGTCCGGGCGTAGCCTCAGTTCCAGCGCGCCTCGGGCTCGAAGGGATACATCGGCCGCCGCCGATGCGCGTAGCCGAAGGTGGACAGGTCGGCAGTCGTCACCCCCGGCGTGGCCACCCAGATCAGCCGGGCGGCCACCGGCTCGACCGTCGGCCGGGGCGAGTGCACGCCCTTGGCGATCAGGATATGGTGGTCGGTCGGCTCGATGCCCAGGTGGCGGAACTGCTGCAGGCTCTGCGTGCCCCCGCCGCGCGAGGTCAGCACCAGGGTCCAGCCTTCGTCGGTGCGCACGGCCGCGCTCGGGCCGTCGTCGAAATGGCGGAAGCCGCCGTGGGTGGGCCCCGGGTCCTCGTAGCGGCCGTCCGACACCGCCAGCACCTGCACGGCCACCGGCAGTGGATCGCCGTGGCGGTCGTCGAAGTGACCGCCCACGCGCAGGCTCAGGCGCGCGCCCACGCCGGCGTCGATGCACTGGCTGGCGGCCTGCGGGTCGCACAGCGATTGCAGCACCGAACCCGCGCCCAGGGCGCGCGCGCGGTGCAGCAGGTGCGTGCTGTCGCCCGGGCTGCCACCGCCGACGTTGTCGCCGACGTCGAACAGCACCACCGGGCCCCGTGGTGAGGCCAGGGCCTCGCGCAGGGCTTCGTCCATCGGGGTGCCGCCCTGGTTCAGCGCCTCGCGCAGCGACCAGGCCGTCTCGGCCAGGTCGTCGGCGATCTCGCGTGCCAGCGCCGGCTGCCCATCGGTGATGGCGATGAACGCCATGCCCATCTCCGCCACGTCGGCATAGGGGTAGCCCTCGACGACGCTGAGCGTGAGCACGCCCGGGCGCCGGCGATGCGTCTCGGCCCGCCGCAGCAGCGTGGCCATCGGCTCGTCCTGCGTGCCCTGGCACAGGATGTTGACCACCAGCGGCGGGGTGGCCAGCGCGCTGCAGGGCTGGATCTCGCCGCGGATGCGGCGTACCAGCAGCCGCGCGCAGACCTGCGCCTGCTCGAAGGCATCGATGTGGGGATTGGTCTGGTAGACGGTGGTGATGTCGGCCCGGGCGACCATGCGGGGTGACACGTTGGCGTGCATGTCCAGCGCCACGCCGATCGGCACCGTCGGCCCGACCAGGGCGCGCACGCGCTCGATCAACTCGCCGTCGGCGTCGTGGCAGGCCGCGCCGACGGCCGCACCGTGCAGCGGCAGCAGCACGCCGTCCCAGGGCCCACCCTCGCGCAGCGCGTCGAGGATCAGGTCGAACAGGTGGTCGAGCGCCTCTGGCGTGATCGCACCCATGGGCGTGAGGCGGCTGAACACCAGGGGCTCGATGCGCACCTCCGGGTCCTCCCGCTCGATGGACAGGAAACCCGCCAGCGTCGAGCGCGAGGCCCCGTACTCGTCGCGGATGGCCCGGCCGCGCAGGATGCCCGCGCGCCGGAAGCGGTCGAGCGTGGCCGGCACGGCCGAGAAGACGTTGGATTCGTGCTGGAAGCCGGCGGTGGCGATGCGGATCATGGGGCCCCGTGTGGTCGCGACGCGTTGCGGTCCACCGATTGTGGCGAGGGACCCGGTGCGGACGCGCCGAGGTCGTTTCCCATCACGAAACGCCGGTCGCGCCGCCGATGTTTCACGGCGCGGGGAGCCGACGCGTCACTGCAGCGGCACGTGCACCCGCAGGCCGTTGACGGTGCGGTTCAGCACCCGCCCCATCTGGTCGAGCGTCTCCATCGACATCAGGTCGGAGGGGCCCGAGATGCTGATCGCAGCGATCGGCTCGCCGGTGTCGGCCGAGGGGATGGGGGTGGCCACGCAACAGGCGCCGAGCTCGTTCTCCTCGAGGTCGAGCGCATAGCGGCGGCGTGCGCTGCGCGCGATCTCGTCGAAGAAGCGGTCCCGGTCGGTGATGGTGTGCGGCGTGCGCGGCTCGATGCGCTCGGGCCCGACGCGGGCGATCTCGTCGGCGCGCAGGCCGATCAGAAAGGCCTTGCCCAGCGCCGTCGAGTACAGCGGGTCACGCTTGCCGATGGCCGCCTCGGCGTGCTGCAGGCGGGTGGAGCCCACGATGTCGATGTAGACGATCTCCTGCCCGTCGCGGATGGCGAGGTTGACCGTCTCGTTGAACTGACGCTGCAGTCGGCGCAGGGCTGGGTGGACCAGCTCACGGATCTGCTGCGCGCGGTCCGGCAGCGGCGGCGCCACCGCCACCCGCGCACCGATCGCGTAGCGCTCGGTGTGTTCGTCGTAGTCGACGAATCGGGCCGCCCGCAAGGTGTAGAGGTAGCGGAAGGCCGTGGTCTTGGGCAGCGCCGTGCGCGCGGCCAGGTCGGACAGGGTCATCGGCGTCCGGTTGGCCACCAGCACGTCCAGCAGCTGCATGGACTTGTGCACCGGGATCACCACGTAGCGCGGATCCAGACTCATGTTCGCCCTCGTCTCCATCTCGTGTTCTGTCGCGTCCTGCGGTCCACGGGCCTGGGGCCCGCCGCCGCATGCGCCGCCTGCACGCCCCGCGGCAGGCCTATGCAAATCCTTTTCCAGCCTATACGGGCGGGACGCGGTCGTCAAGGGGCCCAACCCTGAGGACGTCTCCCGGCGGTCCTGCAAGCGCCTTCACAGGGTCGGCAGCCCTGTGTACGATGGATTTCACGGCCATCGCGACAGGGGACACCGGGAGATCGCGATGATCCTCGACAAGACAGGCAGGAGACATGCAATGACCCCGACAGACAACGAAGCACTGCGTGGCGTGACCGCCTCGATCCTCTCCGACATCATGGACAGCCTGGGGCTCGGACGGCGCGCCATGGCGCCCTTCGTGCGTCCGCTGGACGAGGCCCTGGTGCTCGTCGGCCGCGCTCGCACCGGCCTGTACATGCCGGCCTACTCGGTGCGCGACGGCGAAAACCCCTACGAGGTCGAGATCGCGCTGGTGGACGACCTGAAGCCCGGCGAGGTCATCGTGCTCGCCTGCAACGGGCCCACCGATCGGATCGCGCCCTGGGGCGAGTTGCTGTCCACCGCGGCCACCGCGCGCGGCGCGGCCGGCTGCGTGACCGACGGCCTCGTGCGCGACGTGCGACAGATTCGCGAGTTGGGTTTCCCCGTCTTCCAGGGCGGCATCGGTCCGCTCGACACCAAGGGGCGCGCGCGCATGGTCGAGCGCGACGTGCGCGTGGAATGCGGCGGGGTGTCGATCGACTCCGGCGACCTGGTTTTCGGCGATGTCGACGGCGTGGTCGTGGTGCCACGCCACGCCGAGGACCGCGTGATGGCGCTCGCAATGGCCAAGGTCACCGGCGAGAACCACACCCGCGACGCCCTGCGTGCCGGCGAGTCGCTGGCCTCGGTCTTCTCGCGCCTGGGCATCCTGTGAACGCCGCCCAGATCCTGCATGCGCGCGCCCGCCGGGTGCTGCCGGGAGGCGTGACGGCCTCGGCGCGGGCCAACCCCGCGCTCGGCCATCCGATGTACCTGTCGCGCGGCGAGGGCGCCCACGTCTTCGACCTCGAGGGCCGGCGCTACATCGATTTCTGCACCTCGCATGGCGCCTCGCTGCTGGGCCATGGCCACCCGGGCGTGAGGGCTGCGGTGGCGCAGGCACTGGAGATCGGCGTGCTGTGTGCGGCCGAAACCGAGCACAGCATCCGTCTGGCCGAGCAGTTGCGCGACGCGGTGCCCTGCGCCGAGCAGGTGCGGTTCGGCGGCTCGGGCACCGAGACCGTGATGCACGGGCTGCGCCTGGTGCGCACGGCCACGGGCCGGCGCCTGGTGGTGAAGTTCGAGGGTCACTTCCACGGGTACTCGGACGCGCTGAACTACAGCGTGATGCCACCGCTCGAGCAGGCCGGCCCGGCCTCGTCCCCACGGCCTTATGCCGAGTCCGCCGGCATGCCGCCGCAGGCCGCCGAAGATCTGGTGCTGCTGCCCTTCAACGACTTCGAGGCCCTGGAACGGGCCTTTGCGCTGCATGGTGACCGCATCGCGGCGCTGCTGGTGGAGCCGGTCAACTACGACCAGGGCTGCGTCATGCCGGCCCCGGGCTTCCTGCAGGCCTGCCGTCGGCTGTGCGATGCGCACGGTGCGCTGCTGTTCTTCGACGAGGTGCTGACGGCCTTTCGCATGGCGCTCGGCGGCGCGCAGGCCCATCTGGGCGTGACGCCCGACCTGTGCGTGCTGGGCAAGGCCCTGGGCGGCGGCATGCCGATCAGCGCGCTGGCCGGGAGAAGGTCGGTGATGCAGCACCTGAAGCCCGAGGGCCGCAGCCAGATGTCAGGCACCTTCCTCGCGCACCCGGCCTGCGTGCTGGCGGCCAGCGCCGCGCTCCAGGCCTATGCGCAGCCCGACTTCTACCCGACGCTGTGGAAGCGCAGCCAACTCTTCGGCGACGCCCTGCAGGCCGCCATCGACGAGGTGGGCCTGGTCGTGCGGCTGCAGCACCTGGGGCCGCGCTTCGGGCTGTACTTCGGCGTCGAAGGGCCGGTCACCGACTATCGGCAGGCCGCCCGACGGGACCTCGCGCAGGAGATGGCCTTCATCCGCGCCTGCCATGCGCGCGGCGTCTACCTGCAGCCGTCCGCGCACCACGGCTTCTCGTCGGCGCACGACGAAGCCACCTTGCGGCAGGCCGTGGCGGCCATGCGCGAGGCCTTGCTCGAGGTGCGCGAGGCGGTTGCCGCCGTGCCGGCCTGAAGGTTTCGCGCGATGAAACACGCGATGACTGGACCGTTCCACCCCGCTCTATAAGATGGCCCCAAGCTCCAGGATCCCTCCATGCGCATCGCATTGATCCACATCGGTCAGGAGACCAATGACTTCAACCCCGTGCCGACGACGCTGCGGGACTTCGAATCCTTCGGCATCTTCGAGGGCGAGGAGATCCTGCAGCGCTTCAAGGGCCTGGGTCAGGTCGGGGGCCACCTGAAGGCCGTCGAGGACAGCGGCCTGCAGGTCGAGACGGTGCCCATCGTGCGCGCCTGGGCCACGGCCGGGGGGCGGGTCGAGCGCTCCTGCTTCGAGTTGTTCCAGCGCAAGATCGCCGACGGGCTGCGCGCGGCCGGGCGCATCGACGGCCTGGCACTGCAACTGCACGGCGCCTGTGCGGCCGAGGGTCTGGACGACGTCGAAGGCGAGCAGGTGGCGCTCTGCCGCCAGATCCTGGGCCCGGACGTGCCCATCGTCCTTGGGCTGGACCACCACGCCAACATCACGCAAGGGATGGTGGCGCACTGCGATGCCATCGTCGGCCACCGCACGCAGCCGCACGACCCCTTCGACACCGGCGTCATCGGCACGCGTTTGCTGCTGCGCATCGTGCAGGGGCAGGTGAAGCCGGTGATGCGCTGGCGCAAGATCCCGCTGCTGTCGCACCAGGAGCAGTTCCTCACCTCCAAGGGGCCGATGAAGCGCTGGTTCGACCGCGCCCGCGAGATGGAGGCCGACCCGCGCGTGCTGCAGGCGTCCAACTATCCGATGCAGCCCTGGCTGGACGTGGCCGAGGGCGGCTGGGCGAGCATCGTCGTCACCGACGGCGACGCGGCGCTGGCCGACCGGTTGGCCGATGAACTCGCCGATCTCGCCTGGTCGATGCGCGCCGACTTCCAGGTGCGCGAGGCCCTGTCCATCGACGAGGCGGTGCGCCAGGCCGATGCCGAGCCGCGAGGCGTCGTCGTCATCAGCGACACCGGCGACACCGTGTTCGGCGGCTCGGCCGGCGACAGCAACCTGATCCTGGAGTCCATGCTGCGTCAGGGCGTGCGCCACCGCGCGTTGATCCCGCTGATCGAGCCGGTTACCGCGCAGGCCCTGGTGCATGCGGGCGAGGGCGCGACGCTGGAGATCGAGGTCGGTGGCCATAGCGCGCCGGCCTTCTTCAAGCCGCTGCGCGTGACCGGCACGGTGCGGCGTGTGGGTGGCGGCTGGGTGCGTGTGGCCGGACATCACCAGGACATGGTCGACATGGGCGCCAGCGCTGTGTTCGAGGTCGGACCGGTGACGCTGCTGGTCAGCGAGTTGCGCGGTGTGGCCGGCAACGTGCCCGATGTCTACCGCGCCTTCGGCATCGAGCCGACCGACTACCACATGGCGGTGCTGAAGACGGCATCGAACTTCCAGTACTTCGCCCCGATCAGCTCACGCGTCATCCGCGCCGACACCACCGGGCCGGGGCAGTCCGATGTGCACGGTCTGCCCTGGCGTCGCATCCCGCGGCCGGTGTACCCGTTGGAGTCAATCGACGACCGGCGCGTACCGACCGCCTGAGGCTGCAAGCGCATTCCGCAGCCCCAGCCCCTGCTCCTGCCACTGCCGCCCCTTTCCTCCCGAGCCCCGCTCACCCCACCCTCCCGAAAGGACGTGACCATGAAGACACCCCGTATCGACACCGCCCGCCGCACCGGCCTGAAGGGCCTGGCCGGCCTGTCCGCGGCCGCGCTGGTCTGGCCTGGCGCGGCCTTCGCGCAGGAGCTTAAGGGCGGGCGGCTGCGCGTGGCCATCCTCGCCGACATCGTCAACTTCGACCCGCAGCAGTTCTCCTCAGCCAACTTCCCGCTGATCAAGAACCTGTACGACAGCCTGATCGAGTACACGCCCGAGGGTCAGGCCGTCCCGAGTCTGGCGTCGTCGTGGTCGGTCGGCGCAGGCAACACCTCGGTCACCGTCAACCTCAGGAAGGACGTCACCTTCCACAGCGGCAACGCCTTCGACAGCGCCTCGGTGGCCGCCACCCTGGTCAAGGGCGCTGACCCGAAGAAGGGCAAGAACGTCTACGCGACGATGTCGGTCGTCAAGGACTGGACGGCGGTCGATGCGAACACCGTGCGCATCAACTTCAACGCGCCCGTGCCCGACAAGCAGATCACTGACCTGCTGCAGTTCCTGTCGCCGATCGACCCCAAGGGCATCGACAACGTCGAGGCTGTCCCCGCCGGCACCGGCGCCTACACCCTGGCCGAGCGCGTGCTGGGCCAGCGCGTCGTGATGAAGGCCAACCCGAAGTACTGGCGCGAGAAGCAGCCCCTCATCGGCGAGGTGGTGCTGACCGTCTTCGGCGACAACGACTCGGCCAACGCTGCACTGGAGTCGGGGGCGGTGGACATCATCTACGGCGGCAACGCGCGTTCGGCACTGCGTCTGCGCAACGCGGGCTATCAACTCGTGCAGGGCCCGGGGCCGCTGGTGCAGGTCTTCCGCATCAACACGACGCGCGGGCCCTTCCGCAACGAGAAGTTCCGCCAGGCCTTCAACCACCTGATGGACCGCCGTGCCATCCTGCAGGTGGGCTATGCCGGTCTGGGCGAGATCACCGCGCTGCCCTGGGCCCCGGCCAGCCCGGCGGCCGACAAGTCGTACAACGACAAGTTCCCCTTCGACCTGGACAAGGCGCGCGCGCTGCTGAAGGAGTCGGGCCTGTCGGCGGCCGACCAGAGCGGCTGGACGATGCTGGTCAACGGCGGCGACCAGTCGTCGGTGCAGATCAGCCAGATCGTGCAGAGCACGGTGGCCAAGGTGGGGATCAACATCCAGCTCGAGCTCAAGCAGGGTTCGGAGTACGTCGACGCGCTGCTGGGCGGCAAGTTCTTCGCCACCTTCGGCGGCATCGGCAACATCCAGAAGTTCCCCTCGCGCGTGGCCACCAACAGCATCTACCGCACGGCCAAGAACCCGGTGCTGGGCGACCCGCACCCGCATCCGGCCTATGTGGCGGCGATCAAGCGTGTGGACACGACCTTCGGCTCGGGTGCCGATGTCAAGGCGGCCTACGACCACCTGAACAAGGTGCTGGTGGAATCGGCCTTCGCGATCCCGACCAACACCTATGACATCGGCCTGATCGTGGCGGCGAAGAACGTCGGCGGCATCACACGCGAGATCGACAACATGCTGGTGTGCCGCACGATCGGCTTCCGATGACACCGACGGGCCCGGCAGGGCGCGCCGCTGCCGTGCCCGGCCCGTCCGGGCCGGTGTTGAGCGTGCGTGACCTGTCGGTGCGCTTCGCCGCAGCCGGCCGCGAAGTCGAGGTCGTGCGTGGCGTCAGCTTCGACGTCCACGCCAACGAGGTGCTGGGCATCGTTGGCGAGTCGGGCTCGGGCAAGAGCGTGACGTCGCTGGCGGTGACCGGCCTGTTGCCCGAGACGGCGCGGGTGCGCGGCAGCATCCGTCTGGCTGGGGTGGAGGTGACCGAGGCCGGCCCCGAAGCCCTGCGCCTCATGCGCGGACGCGACGTCGGCATGGTCTTCCAGGACCCGAACACCTCGCTCAACCCGGTGTTCACCACCGGGCGCCAGGTGGTCGAGGGGCAGGTGGCGTTGGGTCGCCTGGAGCGCGCACGAGCTGCCGCGCGCTCGGTCGAGCTGCTGGGCGAGGTCGACATCCCCGACCCGGGGCAGCGCGTCGGTCAGTACCCGCACCAGTTCTCGGGCGGGATGCGCCAGCGCGTGGTGATCGCGATGGCCATGGCGGGCCAGCCGCAGTTGATCATCGCCGACGAGCCGACCACCGCGCTGGACGTCACCGTGCAGGCGCAGGTGCTGTCGGTGCTGGCGCAGCGCCAGCGTGAGACCGGGGCGGCCGTGATCCTGATCACGCACGACCTGGGCGTCATCGCCGAGGTGGCGCACCGCGTGGCGGTGATGTACGGTGGGCGCATCGTCGAGACCGGGCCGGTGCAGGACATCTTCAGCCGGCCTGCACACCCCTACACCGTCGGGCTGCTGCGCAGCATGCCCCGGCTGGACGGGCGGTCGACGCGCCTGATCCCGATCGCCGGGCAGCCCCCGTCGCCAAGCGCCTGGCCCGAGGGCTGTGCCTTCCAGCCACGCTGCACGCTGGCGGGCGATGATGCGCGGTGCCGCAGCCAGGCGCCGTCGCTGGCGCCAGCCGGCCCGGCGCAGTGGACGGCCTGCCATCAGGCGGCCGAGGTCAGCCGATGGGTGCAAGCGACCGATTCCGCCGACACCGGGCCGGGCGGGCGCGCAATCGGCCCGACCGCTGCGTCCGACCCGTCGTCGCCGTCGGTGCCGGTTGTGCGGGCGGCTGCAGACCCGGCGCAGTCGGTCCAAGGCCGCGTGCCGGCGCAGCCCCGAGCCACCGAGGTGGCGACGCGCGCGGGTGCGCTGCTCCAGGTCGAGGGCCTGCAGGTGCACTTCCCGGTCAAGACCGGCGTGCTGCGCCGCGTCACCGGCGCCGTGCGCGCCGTCGACGGGGTGAGCTTCGAATTGCATGCCGGCCAGACGCTCGGGCTGGTCGGCGAATCCGGCTGCGGCAAGACCACGACCGGGCGGGCGATCATCGGTCTGGTGCCGGCCACCGGCGGCCGTGTCGTCTTCGACGGGCAGGATCTGTCGACACTGACCCCGCTGCAGCGCCGGCAAAGCCGCCGCCACATGCAGTACGTCTTCCAGGACCCGTACGCCTCGCTGAACCCGATCCGCACCGTGGCCGACATCCTGGCCGAGCCGCTGCACATCCACGGTCTGTACGAGGACTTCGGTGGCGACCGCTGGGTGCGCGAACTGCTGGACATGGTGGGCTTGTCGGCCTCGATGTCCGGGCGCTTCCCGAAGGAGTTCTCCGGCGGCCAGCGCCAGCGCATCGGCATTGCGCGTGCGCTGGCACTGAAGCCGCGGCTGCTGATCCTGGACGAGCCGGTCGCCGCGCTGGACGTGTCGATCCAGGCGCAGATCGTCAATCTGCTGCAGGACCTGCAGCGCGAACTCGGTCTTGCCTACCTGTTCATCGCCCACGACCTGTCGGTGGTGCGCCACATCAGCGACCGGGTGGCGGTGATGTACCTCGGCCGCATCGTCGAGGAGGGCGCCAAGCGCACCCTGTACGAAGAGCCGTCGCACCCCTACACGCAGTCGCTGCTGTCGGCCGTGCCCATCCCCGACCCGTCGCTGCGCGGTCAGCGCCGGCGCATCATCCTCCAGGGCGACCTGCCCAACCCGGCGCGCCCGCCCGCCGGTTGCCACTTCCACCCGCGCTGCCCGCAGGTCGAGCCGGTGTGCCGCACGCAGGTGCCGCCGGTGCGGTGGCTGCACGGCGGCGCCACGCGCGGCGTGTGCCATCGGGTCGGAGCCGATGTGCCGTCTGCGCTGGCCGTGGAGGAAGTCGCATGAGCATCGCCGACGGCTGGTCGTCTTCCGTCCTGACCTCACGCCGCTGCGCAGGAAGCGGTGGCGTGGCCAGGCATTTCCACGGGAGCCCCGCGATGCGCCCAGCGCGAAGGGTCGACGAGTGACTGCCACCCTCCGACTGCGCAGCCCGCGCTGGGTTCGTGCCGCCGATGTGGGCGTGCGCGTGCTGCGCCACCCCGGGGCGCTGCTGAGCCTGGTGTTCCTGGTCGGGCTGCTGCTGCTGGCCTTCGGCGCGCGCTGGGTGCTGCCCTTCGACCCGCTGGAGCAGGACTACAGCAGCATCCTCGAAGGCCCGACGCGCACGCACTGGTTCGGCACCGACGAACTCGGCCGCGACATCCTGGCGCGTGCGGTCTACGGCGCGCGCACCTCACTGCTCACCGCCGCCGGCGCAGTGCTCATCGCCGCGCTGGTGGGTGTGCCGATCGGCCTGGTGGCGGGCTTCTACGGCGGCTGGCGCGACACGCTGCTGATGCGCTTCGTCGACGTGCTGCTGTCCCTGCCGGGCATCCTGTTCGCCATGGCGCTGATCGCCGTGCTCGGGCGCAGCCAGATGGCGGCGCTGGTGGCGGTGGGCATCACCGGCATCCCGAGCTTTGCGCGCATCACGCGCGCCCAGGTGCTGTCGCTGCGCCAGCGCGAGTTCGTGCTCGCGGTCGAGGCGCTGGGCGGCTCGCCGCTGTACAACATGTTCCGCACCGTCCTGCCCAACGCATGGAGCCCCATCCTCGTGCAGGCGGTGATCCTGTCGTCGGTGGCGATCCTGATCGAAGCCTCGCTCGCCTTCCTGGGCGTGGGCATCCCGCCGCCCACGCCGAGCTGGGGCGAGATGCTGCGCGAGGGCAAGTCCTACCTCAGCGAATCGCCCACCTACGCGGTGCTGCCCGGCCTGGTGCTCACGCTGACCATCCTGTCGCTCGACACCCTGGGCCGCCGGCTCGGCCAGGTGCTGGAGGACCGGCAGGACCTGGGTGACCGCCTGGCGCCACGCGAAGGAGGGCGGGCATGAGGGCCGCACCGGTGTCCGGTTTGTCGGTCGTGCTGGTGTACGCCCTCCATCGGCGTCCGGCCCACACCCACCGCGGGGAACGCCCATGACCGGCTTCATCCTGCGCCGCCTGATGCAGCTGCTGCCGGTGCTGGTGGTGGCCTCCATGGGCATCTGGCTGATGATCTACGCGGTGCCGGGCTCGCCGGTCGGGGCCATCGTGGGCGAGAACGCCACGCCCGAACAGATCGCCGACACGATCAAGCGCCTGGGGCTGGACCAGCCGATGGCCGTGCAGTACTGGACCTGGCTGCGCAATGCCCTGCAGGGCGATCTGGGCCTGTCCATCCAGAGCCGCGAACCCGTGGTGGACCTGATCGCGCACCGCATCCCGGCCACGATCCAGCTGGGCGTGGCGGCCACGGTGGTCGGCTTGCTGCTGGGCGTGCCGGTGGCCGTGCTCAGCGCGCTGCGGCCCAACTCCTGGCTGGACCGCACGCTCAGCGGCTGGAGCGCGCTGGCGCTGGGCGTGCCGACCTTCTGGCTCGGCATCCTGCTGATCCTGCTGTTCGCCGTGACGCTGCGCTGGCTGCCCTCGGCCTCGGCCTACGTGTCGATCTTCGAGTCGCCCTGGCAGGCGTTGCGCAACCTGGCGCTGCCGGCGCTGACGCTGGGCGTCTATGTGTCGGGCATCTTCGCGCGCTTCCTGCGCGCCTCGCTGCTGGGCGAATTGCGCGCCGACTACGTCCGCACCGCCCGCGCGAAGGGCCTGCCCGAGCGCGACGTCGTCGGCCGGCACGTGATGCGCAACGCGCTGCTGCCCTTCGTCACCATCGTCGGGCTGATGATGGCCACCTTCATCGGCGGCACCGTCGTCACCGAGGCCGTCTTCACCTACCCCGGCCTGGGCCGCTTGCTGATCCAGGCCATCGGCACGCGCGACTACCCGCTGATCCAGGGCTGCATCCTGTTCATCCTGGTGGTCTTCGTGCTGATCAACCTGGCGGTGGACGTGCTTTACGCCTACATCGACCCGCGGATCGATTACGACTGAAGTCTGCCGCGCCCTCCGGACTGCCTGGTCCACCGGAGCTTTCGCATGGCGACCCCGCGTTCCGGTCGAACTGCGGGTGCGGGGTGCAGACCCTCGTGGCGTTCCGGAGACGGGCGGGAAATCCCTCTGGTCTCATGTCGGTGAATCCCACTACCATGACATTTGGATGACGGTATGGTGACAGTTTGCCGTCATGCCTGCGCTGGCTGACCGTCGATCGCCGACCTTCACATCCTTGCCGGGAGCCCCCATGTCCATCACCCGTCGTCCCCTCATGTTGTCCAGCATCGCCGCGGCCCTCGTGCTGGCGGTTGGCGCTGCCGGTGCCCAGCCGGCCGGCAAGGTCACGGTCGTGACCTCGTTTTCCAAGGACGTGACCGATCCGATCAAGCGTGCTTTCGAGCGAGCCACGCCCGGGGTCACACTCGAGGTGCAGAACCGCAACACGAATGCCGGCGTGAAGTTCATCGAGGAGACGCGGGCCAACAACCAGGTGGACCTGTTCTGGGCTTCCGCTCCGGACGCCTTCGAGGTTCTCAAGGGCAAGAAGCTGCTGCAGACCTACAAGCCCAATGCCACCGGTATCCCGGAGAAGGTCGGCTCCTATCCCATCAACGATCGGGAGGGCTTCTACTTCGGCTTTGCGGCCTCGGGCTAAGGCATCATGTGGAATGAGCGCTATGCGCGCGCCAACCGCTTGCCCGAGCCCAAGGAATGGCAGGACCTGGCCAGGCCGGCCTTCCATGATCATGTCTCGATCGCGGCACCCTCGCGTTCGGGGACCACGCACCTGACGATCGAGACCATCCTCCAAGGCGAGGGTTGGGACAAGGGCTGGCGCACCATCAAGGAGATGGCGGGCAACTTCCGGCAGGTCACTGAGCGCAGCTTCGGTGTGCCCGAGGCGGTGAACTCCGGTCAGGTTGGCGTGGGCATCGTGATCGATTTCTTCGCCTTCTCTGCCCAGGCTTCGGGCTTTCCAGTGAAGTTCGTTTATCCCTCGGTCAGCACCATCGTGCCTGCCAACGTCGGTATCGTCTCGAATGCCCCCAACCGCGCCGCAGCGCAGGCTTTCGTCGACTTCCTTTTGTCGCCGGCCGGGCAGGAGGTGCTTCTCGAGCCTAGCATCCGGCGCCTGCCGGTCAACCCCGCGGTCTACGCGAAGGCGCCCGCCGACTACCCCAACCCCTTCACCGATCCGCGCCTGGGCAGGTTGCTGCCCTTCGACGCCGATCTGTCGGAGAGCCGCACCGCGGTCGTCGACACGCTGTTCGATCAACTGATCTCCTTCCAACTCGAGGCGCTGAAGGGCGTGACCAAGTCCATCCATGAGGTCGAGGCGGCGTTGGCTCGCAAGGATAACGCGGCCGCCCGGAAGCTCGTGTCCGAGGCTCGCGACCTGATCGCCGCGATGCCGGTCAGCGTCGAGCAGGCCTCTTCGGCCGAGCTGCGAGCCGCCTTCACCGGCGGCCGGCAGAAGGGCGCTCGCCAAGCTGAACTCGAGCAGCAGTGGGCGGCCTTCGCTCGCGATCGCTATGCGCAGGCCAGGGCCAAGGTCGAGGATGCAGCGAAGCTCGCGCGTTGATCGCTCCTGGTCCGCACGCGGGGGCCTCGACGGCCGGGGCCTTGCCGGGCGGTGACGCCGATCGGGCGCTTGGAGGGCCTGCGGTCGGGCCGATCGCGATCGCTCTGAAGGCGCCTGCGCGATGAATCGACCTTTCACGACTGGTCAGGCTGCACTCGCGCTGGCGATCGCGGCCTTCCTGCTCGCCTTTCTCGTCGTGCCCGTGGGCACGGTGATCTACGTGGCCTTCACCGAGAAGGGCACGGGTGCTTTCACTCTCGTCAACTTCGCCGACTTCCTGCGCACAGAGCTCTTCGTGCGTTCATTCTGGAACTCGGTCTACGTCTCGGGCATGGCGGTGGTGTGGGCCTCGCTCATCGCCATGCCGCTGGCGGTGCTGACCACGCGCTTCGATTTCCGTGGCGCGGTGCTGATCCAGACCTTGGGCTTCCTGCCATTGATCATGCCGCCGTTCGTCGGCGCAGTGGCGATGCAGATGTTCTTCGGTCGAAACGGGTCGATCAACCTGCTGCTGGACGAGCACTTCGGCTTCAAGGTGCCCTTCATGGAGGGGCTCAACGGCGTCATCTTCGTCCAGGCGCTGCACTACTTCCCCTTCATCCTGATCAACCTCAGTGCCTCGCTGCGCAACATCGACCGTGCGATGGAGGAGGCGGCACAGAACCTGGGGTGCTCGGGCTGGCGGCTGCTGCGTCGGATCGTGCTGCCCCTGGCGATGCCGGGCTATGTCGCCGGCGCTTCGCTGGTCTTCGTCAAGGTGTTCGACGACTTGGCCACGCCGCTGCTGCTGAACGTCAAGGACATGCTGGCGCCGCAGGCCTACTTGCGGGTGACCTCGATCGGCATCACCGATCCCATGGGTTATGTGATCGCCGTCGTACTGGTGGTCGCCTCGGTGCTGGCGATGTGGCTGTCCGCACTGACGATGAAGGGGCGCGACTACGCGACGACGCAACGCGGCGGGGGCGGCCTGGGTCGCAGGCCGCTCACCGGCTGGCGAGCGGGTCTGTCCTACGCGGTGGTGGCGTTGATCCTGGCGCTGGTGCTGGCCCCGCATCTGGCGTTGCTGTTGCTGTCGCTCGCCACGGTCTGGTCCTTCGCGCCGTTGCCGGATGCCTACACGACGGCGCACTATGCCCGCGTGTTCGGCGAAAGCTCGGTCTACATCAAGAACACCCTGGTCTATGCCTCGCTGGCCGGCCTGATCGACGTGGTGCTCGGGGTCGGCATCGCATATCTGGTGCTGCGCACGAAGCTCATCGCTCGTGAGTGGCTGGACTGGGCGGCCATGGCTGCTCTGGCCATTCCCGGGCTCGTGCTAGGCATCGGCTACCTGCGAACCTACTACGGCGTCACCCTGCCGGACGGTACCCCCTTGGCCACCTTCTGGATCATGATCGTCCTGGCGTTGGCGGTCCGCCGCCTGCCCTATGCGCTGCGAGCCTGCCACGCCGCGCTCCAGCAGGTGGCAGTGGTTCTGGAGGAGGCAGCGCAGAACCTGGGGGCCACGCCGGCCCGCACCGTGCGTCGTATCGTCGTGCCGCTGATGGCCGGTGGCATCCTGGCCGGCTTCGTCACGAGTTTCGCCACCGCGGCCGTCGAGCTGTCGGCCACCCTGATGCTCGTGCAGTCGGATTCGGACGCTCCGCTGGCTTTCGGTCTGTATGTCTTCATGCAGTCGCCGGCCGGGCGCGGGGCCGGTGCCGCGCTCGGCGTCATCGCGGTCGTGCTGGTGGCCTTGTGCACCTGGGTGTCCCACATCGTCCTCGAGCGCAGTCAGCGCAGCAAGGGAGCGGTCTGATGATTCGTGTGCATGTCCTGACGACGTTGGAGCGGTGGAGGGCCATCCGGTGAGCGCTGCGGGTGTCTCGATCTCTCGAGTGAATGTGTCGTACGGCAAGCACCGCGTCCTGAAGGACGTGGACCTGGAGATCGCGCCGGGCGAGTTCTTCGCCTTTCTTGGCCCGTCGGGCTGCGGCAAGACCACGTTACTGCGGCTGATCGCCGGCTTCGTGCAGGCCGACAGCGGCAGCGTGCGGGTCGCCGGCGACGACATCTCGCGCCTGCCGCCCTGGAGGCGCGACGTTGGGCTGGTGTTCCAGAACTATGCACTGTGGCCGCACATGAGCGTGCGTCGGAATGTCGCGTTCGGCCTGGAGGAGCGGCGCCTGCCGCGCGCCGAGATCGAGCGGCGGGTGGACGGAGCGCTCGATGTCGTCGGCCTGTCGGCCCTGGGCGAGCGCAAGCCTTCGCAACTGTCCGGTGGTCAGCAACAGCGGGTGGCCTTGGCGCGAACACTTGCGGTGGAGCCCAAGGTGTTGCTGCTCGACGAGCCGCTGTCCAATCTTGATGCGCAGTTGCGTGTGCAGGTGCGGCGCGAGTTGCGCGAGCTGCAGCGCCGCCTCGGGCTGACCACGATCTTCGTCACCCACGACCAGGAAGAGGCCAACACGGTGTGCGACCGCATCGCTGTCATGAGCGAAGGGGTGGTGCAGCAGGTCGGCACGCCGATGGCCTTGTACACCCGGCCTGCCAACCTCTTCGTCGCCGGATTCCTGGGCAGTGCCAACTTGCTGGAGGGGCGGGTCGCCGAGGGTCCGGGTGCGCGGCGATTCGCCATGGCCGGTGGAGGGAGCCTGCCCGTCCTCCCCTCGGCCGAGGTGCCCCCCGGTGCGCGACTGGTGTTCCGCCCGCAGGACGCCTGTCTGGCGGAAGCCGGCGACGGCACCGACGCGCTGCGCGGGCGCATCCTGGACCGGGAGTTCCTCGGCGCCAGCGTGCGCTACACTGTGCGCTGCGGCGCGGTCGACATCGCCGTGGACGCCCCGTTCCGCTCAGGCGACGCCGCCCGGGAGACCGGACAGGAGGTCTTCGTCACCGTGCCGGCGGCAGCGCTGCTGTTCGTCCCGACGTAAGGGGTTGGGCGCGTCGGTCGCGCGGTCCGGTTTACCTCACTGCCGCTGCCCGGGCCTCCGGGTGGTGGGTCCACCCGAGCTGCCTGAGCGCATTGGCTGTCACCCCGCCGCCGGCGGCTTCGGCGCCTTGTCCGCCCACAGCGCCCCACCGGTGGCCCAGTCGTGGCGCGCGATGTCGAAGAAGACGATGTCCACGCTGTCGGGCGAGCCGCCGAGTGTGCGCACCGTGGCTTCGGTCAGTGCCTGAGCGAGGGCGCGTTTCTGCTCGATCGTGCGGCCTTCGAAGAGTTCGACGCGGGTGGTGGGCATGGGGGTTCTCCTTTCCTGATGAGGGGGTCAGCGATCATGGCCAGGGCGGGTCTGCCCCAGGCTGCGCTGCAGCGCCGGTCCTGCGTTCTCGCCCTTGGGGGCGTTGGAGAGGAAGGCCCGGAACCGCTGCGTCTGCCGTCCCAGGCGCCCAGCCGCGGCGCGCCGCGAGCCGATGGGCTGCGGCGAGTTCACGGTGCCGGGCGCGTTCGGTTTCGTGGGCGCCTTTCGCACCTGTATTCTCGCGCCCGGGTGCCTGTCGCTCCTGCCCATCGTGGCCCGCTGGTCGCCTTATATTGCTCACCGATGAGTGCCCCCACGACGCCTCGGCCCCCATATCGACTGGTCCAGACATGGGTGACCCTATGGGCCGCCGGGTCGGGCCTGATCGGGCTCGGTGCGGTCCTCTTCGGTCGGGGTGAGCCGGGCGGAGCGACCGGGGCGCTGCTGATGGCGGTCTGTGTCGTCGGCGCGCTGCTGTGTCTGGGCCGCCTGGTGGTCGACGTCCGCCCGGGTGAGCTGTCGTGGCACTTCGGCTACGTCGGCTGGCCGGCATGGCGCCAGCCACTGGCCGAGGTGGTGGGCACGCAGGAGGTGCGTACCCGCCTGATCCACGGCTCTGGCATCCGTGGCTCGCTGCAGCATCGCTTCTACACCGTGATCCCGGGTGGCCGGGCGCTGTGCCTGCACCTGCGCGACGGGCGCACGGTCACCATCGGTGCGCCCGATCCGAGTCTTCTGGCTGCGGCGATCGAGGCGCACCGCGAGCGTGGGTCGGCGACGACGGGGCGTGGCACGGGCTGACGCAGGATCCCGGCACTTCCTGGCTGGCTTCCGGTCAATTTGTTCCGTCGAAAGGGTCCTTGTGCAGCGCCTGCAACGGTTCGACGGCCAGGGCATGCGGGCCGAGGACCGGCAATTCCGAGTATCCGTTGTGCAGCAGACCGCGCCTCAGCAACTGCGTGTCGATGGTGAAGTCATCACGGCCGAGCGGGCGCTTGATCGCCACCTCCCACAGACTCGCGACGCTGAAGACCAGTTCATGGGCGGGATCCAGCAGCAGGTCGCGAGCGCGGACGGACAGGCGTTGCGACGAAGCGGCCGCCCAGAGCAGCAGGTGGGTGTCGAGCAGCAGCCTCAGGACCTGCCGCCGAACAGCGCCTCGATTTCCGCTTGCCCGAGGCGGTCGAAGTCGTCAGGCACCTGGGCCTCGCCGAGCAGAAAACCGAGGCTGGTTCAGTGGACTGACTTTACGTTCGGGGCGTTTTGTCCAGTGTGCCGGGATTACCATGCGCGCCGTCTGAACACACCTAAACCGGCCTCAGGAGACCCCCCATGCCCATGACATCCCGCACCCTGACGGTTGCCGAGACCTTGCCCCAGGATGCCGCCGCGGCCACGCTGGTCGGGCGCGTCTGGCACCCTGGCGAGGAGGCCGGCCCGGTGCTCGTCACCGTGCGAGACGGCG
>Ga0172372_10001515_pt1 | contig 36049 bp, 33 predicted proteins | sample LakKiv5m_2_FD_114544 | JGI IMG/M metagenome (GOLD analysis project Ga0172372, IMG submission 114544) | Freshwater microbial communities from Kabuno Bay, South-Kivu, Congo - kab_092012_9.5m | ecosystem: Environmental > Aquatic > Freshwater > Lake | place: Democratic Republic of the Congo... | reverse complement strand
GAAAATTTTCTCGTCGTTAATGATTTTCAAGTGATGCAAAATTTCGGCGAGGGTTTTGCGTTCCAGTAAAACCAATTTCTTTAATTGCATGTGGCTTAAGTGTGCTTGCATAGATTTTCTCCAGGTAAATTTTATTTTTTTCTAGCACAAAAATAAATTTTCACCAAACACACCGTCAGCTGTAAGACACAATTTTCAATTCTGAAAAACATAAATCAGTAGACCAGCATTTTTTCCAAAATCTTTTTTTCATAAGCTAAAACCCTAAGCTGAACGCTTTTAATTTTTTAAAATTTTCTGGAGGATCGCCATGACTTAGACCAGCGATAAAAAAATACTTACATTCATTATGCGGCCATTAAAAACAAAAAATGGCAGGGCCTTCAATTAGGCCTCGCTGACATTTTTTGTTTTTTTAATCAGCAAGTCGCCCAGCTTTCTGGCCTGCAAGCTATTTTGCGGGACGCTTGCTTGCGCCCAAAAATGCCAAACCCATCGTGCATGGGCAGGGATTCCATTTGCCAAAAACGGCATTGAGGAACAAAGACTCCCTAGCGAATTGCTTGTCGGTGCGGAGGCGCGTCAACTAGAAAAAATGCAGCTAAATTAATTTGTTGAAATTTACTTAAAACCGACGGTCAATAATCATCTTCATTTTTCCAGTGCGGGGATTTTTTTCTAACTCTTCAAATGTACACAGATCAAGCGCCAAGTCAGAGATCAATCCCTTGGAAACACATTCTTTAAACATAGATCGACTTTGATGGAGTTCTTGCCTTAAGAGGCCCTCTAATTGATTCCGCCCTTCGCTTGCAAGTTTAGCTGTTAGTGCTAGTTTTAACATCAAGCTGTCGGACGAAATGTGAGTATATGGATTTAAACCTCGATCGACTATCCACTGTTGTCCAAGAATTGAATTTTGCCCTAGAAATTTCTGAACTGAGGCACTAAACAGTACTGAGCGCAATTCTTCCAGCAAAATGCTTACTGGCCCCAAACGCACACCTTCTCCACTTCGCCCTTTTATAACAAATTCCTCACCTGGAATTATCCATTTGGCCATATCGCCAACTGGGTAGCGAATGATGGGCATCACTGTTCGTGCCAAATTCGTATAAATAAGTCGTCCAGTTTTTCCGGGAACCCTTATAACTTCACCACTATCTTGATCTACTATTTCAACGATAGAACTTGGTTTAAAAACTCGATGAGTTGAATACAATCCTGGATTAAAAACTCGCTCTTTTTTTAAATTCACATTGCGATTATAGGAAAGACCTAAATGTCCTGCATCAACACTGGCATAGCCGATGGAGTTAATTATTTCCAAATTGGGAAAGGCGCGCAGGAGCAAATAAAATTGGTCTTCAAATAATCCCTCGCCACCAAATAAGATTTTTTTAACTTTTTGACTGGCCTTCTTTACTCGATCATCATCAGGATTTTGCAATATGAATGTTGCGTAACTTACGATGCTGGTGGGCACACCCGCCAGAACATTGATGCCCAGGTCGCCAATGGTTTTTAAATTACTCTCCAGTGTGGAATGACCGGCCAAGGGGAAATGGAGTAAAGACCTCTCACTATTTTCAATGGATTTGGTAATAAATAAAAAGCTGGCATAAAGTTCACCTGCATAAAATAAATTGCCCACCCGATCACCACTTTCCAACTCCAATTCGGCCAAGTTCCGACCAAATTCTTTGGTAAAAGTTTCCCATTCCAGCTTATTAAAAACTGAAAATTTCGGGGAACCAGTTGTTCCACCGCTTTTAAACACGACTCCGTCTAAAGGAAAATTTCCATCTGCCGTAGTTAAAACCTGGTTGTGGTCAAGACTATTGGCCTCCCAAAAACTACCGCTATCAATGATTGGTAATTGCTCTATAGAGAAGATGGAGTCAGGCAGGTAGCGATACAATTCACGATAATAGGAACTATTCCGGCGTGCAAATTGAACCACTTCTTGCCAAGCATAAATGGAAGGCGCGGCCCTATCGTTCATCGACAATTCTCCGCAATTTTCCAGATCCAGGTGTACGCAGCATATTTTCAGGCCGAGTTAAAACAATATTGATCTTGAGCAGTTGATCTTCGAGAACGATTTCGCGCAAATCGCGATATTGTTCTAGCAGAATCCCAATAATTTTATCCTCAACTTTTTCTTTTCTTGAGAGAACCAAATCTGATAATACAATTTCTAATAGCTCAACCTCTGCCTGATTATGGAGAGCATTATCCTTCTTAAGTTTTAATTGAATTTCACCTCTATAATTGAAAAAATCTATCAAAATTTGTTCAATTTTCTGCCCATTTATAAATGAGCCTGCCAATTTAAATATGTCTCCCGTTCGCCCCTTTAATTCAAACAAGGAGTCGCGGCTTCCACAGGCACATGGACCAGGCAGCATCCGGCCGATATCGCCAATTTGGTAGCGCTTAACCGTGGCCGCTTGCCTGGAAGGGGTGGTCACAAGCAATCGCCCTACTTGACCTACCTCGATGGTCGAATCATTTTCCAATCCGACCAATTCAAATTGGTGCAATCCTTGATGAAGGTGGTGAATAGTCCCCTGATTAAATTGGCATTGATACCCTAAAGGGCCAGCATCCACCGAGCCATAGGCAGCAGAGGCCACGAGCTCAACACCAAATTCATTCTTAAGAAATTCCCTTTCGGCTTGTGGGAACATTTCGCCACCAAAGAATATTTTCTTAATACTGTTTCGCCCCTTTAATAAAGAACCCTGCTGACGAAATAGATTAATGATGTAGCTTGGCATACCCAAGATCACATTAGGTTTCAAGGCGACGATAGTCTCTGCCACAAATGCCAAATCATTCCACGCCGCCATCGGCAATTGTTTCGCCTTAAGCTTTTCTAAAATAGTGGTAAAAGATAAGAAGCCACCATATAGTCCGCCACCAAAAAACACATTGAGACATAAATCCTTATCTGGATCTAAACCTGCGGCCTTAAGACCTCTAGCAGCGTAAAGCATTTGCTGATGGTAATCTTGCTCTGTAAAAGCAGAATAAGCCGTTTGACCACTACTGCCACCACTTTTAAAAATTAAAGAAATATCATTTCGCTCATTCATTTTTAGGAGCGCGCAAGATTGAAAGTCGCTTTTATCCATTATTTTTTTTGTTTGATTTTTGGCCTCTAAATCTAGGCCATGACTTTTTCCAGGGAGGATGCTTGAGACCACGCGAACAAAACGCGCCAAACCCATCTCACCATCATGTGGTTCACCAACTTCTCCATCGGTCATGCTTCCCAATGGGCGAATTCGATTTACTCCTGCTCTAATTAAAGGATCGATAAGATTTTTTACATTTTGTGTATTTTGAGAATTTTTCCAATGTTTGATATAGAGGCCACAAGTCTGCAAGTAACTTCTAAAAGGTGAAAGAACGGAGACGAAATCGCAGCTTTTGGCCAATTTAAAAACCAAAGTATGATAAAGCGGGGACAAACTTAGACCTTCTTCCAATGTCAGCATTAAGCGCCACTGAAGGCCTTTGTCTTGAAATAGTTTCTTGCGCGAAGTTGTTTTATTCTCCGCACTCCAAAATGTTTCCAATTGAAACAAATGAGTTTCTGTGGAGATTTCAGTTAATTCTTGTTCACCCAGCGGGGCAACCACCTTTGGATTTTGGTTATTTTCTAAATAAGCGGCAAAGCACGCCACAAATTGTTCCGCAAGTGTTTCATTCTCTGTCTGTAGCAAAACAGTCTGAGGGGAAGAACATGCTAATTGGAAATTATTAAACATCTCTCTTGAAAGGTCAGAGAAAAGTTCCTGCTCCTGCCCTGAAATGGCGCTCTTTATATGCTCATCGGCAATAATAGCAAAGGAAATCTTATGCCCCCAGGAAATGAAACGCACATTCGGAGGCACCATGGATTTAATTGCCAATAAAGAATCATCGCCACCCCATGCCGATACGGCGTCAACTGTCCCATACAAACTATCAGCAGAATCAACAAATGCTACTACCGATTTGATCGGTGTGGAAAAATTTAATAAGGCCAAGATAAGTTGGTGACCCCAGCCTTCGCGGTCCTTTTTAGACAATTTAAGAATATTAGCGTTGCCCGTTAGAAGTCCATCGACGAGAGCGTAGAAACATAGCCCAGGCGAGTTACTTGGAAGAATGTGTAAAATAACTCCCAAGGGGAAATTACCCGTATAAATAGTTGAGCTCGGATCTTTTAGTTGTAAAATTCCCACTTCTCCGTTTAATTCGCGGGAAACTTTAATTTGTAAATTTTCTTTAGATAAATATTGAACGACGCTGTGAATTTCTTCGTTTGGGATAAAAGCATAGGAGCTTTTATCATCAGCTTGAATATGTTTTGCGAATTGGGAGAGCAATCCAATCATGGATTGTGTCGTGAAGGCGTCTTTCTCTTTTTCAAGTGCCAGGCGCAACTGTAGGGGGAGACCTTTATTTTCCATTATCGCCTCCCCAAAATTTCAAGGGCATTTAAGGCACAACTTTTCCCAGCAGCACCGGCTGCTTGGGCACGACCATGGATAACAAAAAAATCCTGTTCCAAACCACAGCCACAATCTTGGCCGGGATAAAGAGTGGCCAAATCCCCCATTAATACAGAATTGGCCGGAGCACTTGTAATATACGGTGAAATTAAATTGAGAAGACCTAGCGTTCTATAAGGGAGCACTTGAAAAGTTCCGGGATGACGAATGAGCACGCGCGACCAAATAGGCACGTGAAAATTGTGGTGAGCACATTCAATATAGGGAATGCAATGCTCAACTGAGCCAAAACCATCGCGGCAGCGTTCAAGCGGGATACCTAACAATTCATTGGTCTTTTGATAGAGTTCTAATTTACCGATCGCCTTCTGCTGATGGCCCTTCCAACCTCCACCCAAAAATGTCATGCTTTTGGATGACAGTTTTAAAGCTGGTCGATTGAGGTCACGCATTTTATCCAAGGTAAAATTCAAGAACGCGGGGAATCCAAATATGCGTACAGGCTTTCCTTCTAATGCAAATTCTTCTAAAGCACACAAAGTTCCAAATAAATCAAAACTATGTTTCGCCTTTGTATTGCTTTGACCAGGAATGGCCTCCTGACCTTCATATTTTAGGGCATAAAAAACTTTTCCAACGGGTGCGTATTTACACAAAAAATTGTCCGTATAGCTTGTCCCTAAATTTGCCGCCCCCTCAGGTTCATAAGTGAAGAGAAGATAATTTGTTTCATCGCTATCAATAAATTTATAATATTCGAATATGCTATCAACCATTCGTTGAGCACTTTTTATGGTCCACTCATCAAAGAAAATCTGGCTTTTTTGACCCGTTGTCCCTGAGCTCGTTAAATGCAAAAAGCTTTCTGCGGCCCCAAGTGAATGGACTTCATGTTTTTTAAAAAAGTTTGCATGAATAAATGGAACATCGGCCAAAGATTGAATCATCTTTCCCTGTAACTGGGCCTCAATATAAGCGCGATAAAAAGCATTGCGATCGCGGTGCCAATTAATATTCTGTTGCATGGCCTCTAGGAATAAATGCTCCCAAGCTGGCGAGGATAATTCAGTTTGATAGGGTCCTTCAGCGTCACAAACTTGTTGCACTTTATCTAATTTTGCATAGACGGGTACTTACAACTTAGCAGTGGCCTCTCCTGCGGAATTTGGAAGTTCTAATTCCGCCGCCATATATGTTCTCCAAAATTTTTAAGATGCTTCTCACTCCATTGCTCGGTATAATTCTTAAAATAAGGAATGAGGTCAGGATGGGCCTTAATATCGGTAAAATCTAGTGGCACTAATGTTCTCGTCATCAAAACATAATCGTACATCTCTCCGCTTACTTCTCGCATGGCCGGATAAATGGCAGAAGGAATAAATAAATTATCAAGCAAATAAACAAGAGAGTTATAATTATCGAGGCGGATTAAAAGTTCTAAATAATATATACCGTGCTCCTGCATATTAAAAATCATTTGTTTGATACCCGCTCCAAGCAGCTTTATATCTTTATTGGCCCCCATGATCACGCAGTAGTGATCTTTTTTGGTAAAGCAGGCAAACATTTCAAGACCAGAACTGGATTCTGCAATAATTAAATTTGGATAATGAAATGGATAAAAAACTTCAGCGCTATTAGAACCAAAAAATTCTTTGAAGCGTTTTTGTACAAAGTTTGGAGCAGTGATAAATTCAAAATCGAGTTCTTTTTGTCCACTGAGGATTTCCTCATTGGGCTTGCTTAATTCGCCTATCACTGGTGGCAGTGTCTCCGCTATTTCTTTATACAGAGGCGTTCCGATATATTTTTCAACTACCTGGGCAAGAGGAGCCAACTCTTTTGGAATGCGCTCTACAGGCGTTCGATTAGTTAAAATTCCAGACCTAAATTTGCCCATGAGAGTCAAAGTCTCATAAGTTTTAATTTTCCTCGCATTGGGAAAAATCCCAAGAGGAATAAAGCCATTTTTAATCAACATGCTTTGTGAAGAAAGCACCACTGTTCGTGAAGTTGCGTAAAGCGAGTTTATATCAGAAGTTTGAAAAACTTGGTTTATAGCGTGACCAATTAAACGGTTGGCAATTCCTCTTCCTTGATAATTGCGACCAACTGTGACGCCAGTGACTTTTCCAATTTTTAAATTTAAGTCAAGTTCAACGATTCCACTCGCGGCCAGAGTATTTCTAAATGTGTCTCGAATGACATACCAGTGATAAATTTCTGGACTATCAAGGGCCTGCTGCATGACCTGTTCATTGGTCCCGATTTCAAGCGGATAATCAGCTCCATAGGCCTGAAAATACAGTCCCATAATCTCATCAATATCCTCTTTTCTTGCGCGATCAATCACCAATTCCATAAGGCCTCTAGCTCGAGTTTTCCAAGTTGCCTCCATACCATATTCACTCGCTGGCCTCTTATTACCGCTTTTAATCAGGTATTTTTTACTCACCTTGGGTTGCTTCCTGTTTTCCTTTAATATTTAACATAGGAATTTCTTTGGGGAATTTCTTTGGAATTTCTTTGGAATTTCTAAGGAATTTCGCAAAGTTGCCGAAGGGTTCCCTGTAGTAATTTCGAAGAGTTAATACTGGTCGTTAATACTGGACAATGAGGAGCACAAATATGAAAAACTTATACCTATTCCTCAGCTTAAGTTTTGTTATGCTGCCTCTACTATCATTGGCCCAAGGTCGCTCCCCTTCGGTGCTCAATGAGAAGGCCATTTCGATTGAAGAAAGAAGACAAATTCCGCCAGATCAAGCCAAGGAATTTGGCTATAATTTTAATTCTAAAAGCACCAATGCTGCCCACGTAGTTGAGCGCGGGATATCTTCACAGCAAAAGCAAGGCGTGCATGCGGCGTTGGTAATTTTTGGACTTACTATACTCGCCCTTCCTTTGGTTGTTTGGTTTATGTTGATGCGCCAATTGAGACAACAACGCCAGGACAATCAAGATACTATTTCTCTGGAGGAATTTCGGGAAAAACAAAAAGAATTGGAAACAAAAAGGGCCACTCAGTCAGGTCAATCGTCTACCATGGATCAGGCGCGTGCCGAGTCTGATCATAAAAAGGCCAGTTAGGAAATTTGCTTTTTCTCTATATTGATCGCCATTTTCCAAAGTCATTATAAAAATATACCCAAACATTCTTGCGATGCTTAACCCTGACTTCTTTGACGCCATCGTTGTTCAGATCAATAAGTTCGGTATTGTAAAATCGTTGATGGTAGTGATCACGAAATCCGGCATATTCTTGGAAAAACATTGGGCCCTTTTGAAATGTAATGCGTTTTAAATCACCTTCATCGACGGTGATAAAATAAAGGCGTGCCCTTCCCTCGTAATCAACATAGGAATTCTTTCCTTCAAAAAAATGCAGCACTAATAATTTGGTTTTGGGTGAGAGATCGCGAAAATTAATTTTGTACAAAGCCGAATCCGCATACATCGGATCAAGACGAAACCGCCGCAATTCTCGCCCTAGACCATCCGTGATAACAAAATAATCTATGCCATCAATCTTGCTGTAGACCAGGCCTTCTTTTTGTCCATCTCCACCTAAATCCATGCGATAAAATTTTGAGTGGACCCGATACTTTTCCCTCACAATTTGATCGAGGGGAACACTTTTTCCAACTTCCCCAGTTAACATCTTTCTTAGGTAGCGTTCATCTTGCCCATGGCCCTTAAAAGGCAGAAGGCCTGCAAATAAAACCAGCAATAAGCTATAAACACGCCTCGTCATTTAACCAATCTCCAGGCTTCCATTTTAACCTGAAGCCAGTTGGGGGGAAATCAGGTTGTGACAGGCAAAAAAACCCTCCAAATTCCTCGAGATTCCTTTGCCAAAAGACTTTCAGCCCCTTTAGAATTAAGCGTCAATAGACGACTATTTTAGTTAAATCTTGTTATTACACACTGCTCTATCGAGGGGGAATAAAAGTGGAAAATACCACCATTGCGGCATCACCTATTTCTGGTGTTCATTTTAATCTAGGCTTGGCCGTGGGAGAAAAAATTCACGTTCGCAGTTTTTCCTCTCCTTCCATTGCCCACGAAGCCGAAGTTGTTATTCAAGAAAAATCCATCCCAACGGACGACTTAGGGCAACTTCCGCTGCAAATTCTTTTTACTCCAACTCACACCGATGCAGTTGGTTTGCAAGGCCACTTTCAAAATTTGGGAAAAAATTATCCTGTGCGAACCTTGCAGGACTTAAAACTAGCCGAAGCCGATTTTGCCAATTTAAATTTTGAACAAGCTTATCAATTATGGCAGAAAATAAATGCTCAGTGGTGCTTGCAATCAAACCTAAGCCTTCTCGAAAATATGGCCCAAGTAGTTGAACGCCTCAAGGCCTTGTGGCCCAATGATCGCACGCTTTTCTTCGAAGAATTTTGGTATATTGTGCGCGCCAATTTAGGTGCACAAAAGTTAGTAGCCTACTATAACAATCTTCGTGTCACCGAAGAAAAAGAGAAAAACTCTCATGAAAAAAATCAGAATCATGAAGAAGAGCCAAAACCGCAACGTCGTGAAACGCTTGTCCGCGTGCGCGTAAGTGGTGAATCGATCCCAAATACAACCAATGGCAATGAAGTTGATGAGCTAATTTGGAAGCGCTATGAAGGCGAATTTGGTCCTCATTTCCATATCGCAGACTACAAAGCAGATAAAGGTGATTGGGCCGCAACATTGAATTTGGCCGGTAGTTCGGTATTATTGATCGCTAAAATTCACGGACTCAACCAATTGCAAAAGGCCACACTTAAAAATTTTATGGACTGGCTCAATGTCAGTTTAAAATCGCTTCCAAGCAAATAATTTTCTCATCCTAAATTCGAAAACTATTTTCGAAAAAAATCTATCCACCGAGGTTGAAAAGCCATGGAAAAAAATAAAGATAGTAAAAAATCTCCCCTCTTAAAACATCCATGGATGGTCCCCAGTTTGGTTTTAATTCTCATTCTTTTGATCACCGCCCCTTTAACTTATTTGTTCTGGCGGGCAGTTCCGAACACTGAAGGGACCCTATCCCTTCCAGGTCTTTCGGCACCGGTCACCATTATTCGTGATAACTATGGCATTCCCCATATTAAGGCCAAAAATGAAGAGGATGCTTTCCGCGCTTTGGGCTACACGATTGCCTCAGATCGCATGTTCCACATCGAAGTCATGCGACGAATCGCTACGGGTACACTCTGTGAAATCTTTGGAAAAAAAACCTTAAAGCTCGATTACCTCATGAGGAATTTACGTCTCAAAAAAACCATGGATGAATACATGGAGCGACATGGGAAATCGCTTGATCCCCAATTGCTAAAATTATCTGAGTCTTTTTTAGGCGGAATCAATTATGCCTTTGAAACATTACCTCGCCCTATTGAACTGGTAATTTTAGGAGTTAAACCTAAACCACTTACCTTGACTGAGTCGATGGCCGTCTCGGGTTACATGGCACTAAGTTTTGCAGAAGGCTTGGTTGGCGACATTCTGTTCCATGAATTAAAACAAGTTCTACCTGCAGAAAGATTGCGTGAGCTCAGAATTGGAACAGGTGACGATAGTTTATTTTTAAAGAAAACAACCTCAATTCCTCAAGCGAAAAAGGAAGACGCTTTAAAACGAATTTCACAACTTCCTTCTTCTGAAAGAGGTTTTGATAATCATAAATGGACCGTCCAGGCATTAGGTGAACTAGAACAAAGTTTCGGCCTGTTCCATGGAAGTAATTCTTGGGTTATGTCTGGAAAACGAACAGAATCGGGCAAACCAATTTTGGCCAATGATCCGCATATTTCCTTTATGCATCCTTCTATTTTATATGAAGCCTCCATTCATACACCAACATTGGAAATTTATGGGCACTTCCTTCCCATGGTCCCTTTTCCTATCTTGGGTCACGACCAGGACAAGGCTTGGGCCGTGACGATGTCAGAAACAGATGATTTGGATATCTACCAAGAAAAATTTAATCCGCTCGATTCCAATTCTATTTTTTATGACAACAAATGGATTGGCCTGCAAAAAGAAGAGGAAATTATCAAAGTAAGAGGTGGAGAAGATTTGCCCATTACCATCAAAATTTCTCCCCACGGTCCAATGCTACTTCCGGATGACCCACGATTAGAGACAGAGGGCCTCGGCTCTCGCGCAGCTTTACCCACAAAGAGTTATTACGCGCTTAAATGGGGGTATTACCATCCAGACAACCACGTCTCGACAACCTTTTACAAACTCATGCGAGCAAAAACATTAGAAGATTATAAACAAGCTTTGGCCTTAACAGCTTCTCCGGGCCTTAACATCAGTTGGGTCGACAAAGACGGCAATATCGCATGGTGGATGATGGGGAAAATTCCCAAACTTCCACCTCAAATTGAATCTGATTCGGTTCTCGATGGTTCTTCTGGGAAGCATGAGTATTTAGGTTATCTTTCTTTTGAAGAAAATCCCCACCAAGTTAATCCACCTAGCGGTTTAATAATTTCTGCAAACTATCGACCCACAGACCCACAGTACGCTTACCTCGATGGTTATTGGCAACCTTCTGAGCGCTATGAGCGCATCGCTGAGCTTTTGGCCAAAAAAGAAAAGTGGAACATCAAAGATTTACAACAAGTGCAGACTGACACTCATCAAGGCTATATTCCAGAATTCTTGCCAACGATGCTTAAGGCCCTTCAAACAGAGACCCCTGAGCGAAAATTTAAAAACAATTGGGAGAAATTAAATAATTTAACATTTTCTCCAATCCAAGTTTCAACCATTAAAGATCTTACTCCAAGAGCGCTTGAATGGATCAATAAATGGGATGGACAATCGAATACAACATCACAAGGTGCTTCCCTTTATCATGTTTGGATGGCCTATATTTCACGGGAAGTTATGAGTGATGAATTAGGTAGCGACAATTATACTCGCCTGGCCCGCATAGCCGATCAACGGCATTTTTATAAATGGATTATGCGCCATCCAGATAGTTCTTGGTGGGATGACGTCAACACTAAAGGTCACCAAGAAACTCAGGCAGAAATAATTAAACGGGCCTTCTCTTATGCCATTTTAGAATTATTCAATAAGCTGGGTGACAATCCCGATTACTGGCATTGGGGCATCTTGCACGCGATACGCACTGAACATTTTATGGGCAAGATTCCGCTCTTGGGATTCTTACTGAATCCAACCCCTATTGCCGCACCAGGTGGTATTCAAGAAGTGAATCACTTGGCCTATCCGCGCCATCTCCTCACTTTTAATCCCATTATAGGACCTGCCACACGGCGTCTGATAGACTTTCAAGATCCTTGGTCGAGCTTAGGCATTAATCCAATTGGACAAAGTGGTCATCGTTTATCTCACAATTACCAGGACCAGGCCCCACTTTATGCACGCGGAGAATACAGACCTCAGTGGCTCTCCTGGGAAAAAATTGAACAGTTAAATGACAAGCGCACTCTCTTGCTGCAAAACTAATTTCTGGCCCCACTTAGGAATAAATGCTACCCTGCCGCAAAACAAAAAGGGGCCAGTATGAAAATTGAAAAAAATAAAGTTGTCTCAATGCATTACACGTTGCGTGATCAGCAAGGCACTGTAGTCGACCAGAGCCAAGACGACGGACCCCTTTCTTTTATTCAAGGTATCGGAAACATCATTCCAGGTCTAGAAAGACAAATGGAAGGCAAAACTACAGGCGATAAATTTAAGGCCACAATTACTCCTGATGATGGCTATGGCGAAGTTCGAAAAGAACTAATTGGCATGGTTCCTAGAAATCAATTTGAAAATGCAAACGAGCTAGAAGTGGGAATGGTGTTTGAAGTCAGCAATGAACAAGGTCACCAGCTTGCTCGCATTATTGAATTAACTGCCGATTCTGTAAAATTAGATGCCAATCATCCTATGGCCGGCCAAACTTTATTTTTTGAAATTGAAATTATAAACGTTCGCGAAGCCCATCCAACTGAATTGGCCCACGGTCACGTTCACCAAGGTGGCGGTCACCACCACTAAAATTTTTCTTGATTGAGGAAATATTATGGCACTTTCTCATTCGAAGACAGACATTTTGCTTTATGGTTCAAAAACCTCGCCCTATGTTCGTCGCCTTAGAATGTATCTCCATGAACAACCTTACCAGTTTAAAGAAATAAATTATTTAGATCCCGCTCAGAACGAACTGCTAAAAAAGATAAACCCAATCATGAAAATTCCTGTGCTTGTTCACGGCAATCAGGTTGTTTTTGAATCTCGCATGATACAACGATATCTTGCACCAATGCTGGAAGATCGCGCCTTCTCCTTTGACGAAGAAAATATTTTATCAATGATGGATGGCGCTCTCGATTCTCTTATCAATCTTTTTCTTATCAAACGCTCTGGCGTTGACATCAATAATCCAACCTATTTTTATTTTGAACGCCAGCGAGAAAGAGTGGCATTAATTTGCAACGAACTCACAAAATATTTGGCCAAAGGCCAATTTTTTGAATGGAATTATCTAACACAATCCCTCTATTCATTTTTGGATTGGGCAAGCTTTCGAGAGCACCTCGACTTTAATAAATATCCCGAATTAAAAAGATGGGTCGCGACTCAATCTGAACGCCCTGAAGTAAAAGCAACAGACCCGCGTTTAGCTGTCTAATTTTTGTTGAGAATTTATGAAAAAAAAACACTTCACCCTTCCAATAATTTGCCTCTGCCTTCTTTCACTAACGGCTTGCAGTACCAGCAGCTTTAGCCGCTACTTCCCTTGGAATTGGGGGCACTCAACATTGCGTGATGAAGCGACTTACAATCGTTTTATGGATGAATCTAAATTCTTATTTACCAAAATTCGTGAGGTTACTTTAAACCGAACCCACATTGAGAATTCATTTTTTAGAGAAACGCGGACTTACTTAAGATTTGTCACTGAAGCCACAAGTCAATTTAAGAAATCTTGGCCCCAAGTTCCCGTAAAATCCTTTGAGGGTTTTGAACTCCGAATTCAACAGGCTGCCTTAGACCAAGACACCAATCCAAAAGGTGAAAAAATCGCTGCAGAGCAATTCTTAAGCAAAGTTAATAATGAAACTGTTCGATTCTATGAAGAGCTTATGAAGTGGGCCGATGAACAATATGAAGAAACACGTAAGCAGCTCGAAGAGCAAAAAAAGAGTGCCGTTGAAGACGAAGAGTAACTAGTCTCAAGTTTTGAAACTCAGTTTTTTATTCGGCTTCCTTGATCCTCAAAATTTTGGCTCCTAACGCCTGAAACTTTTTCTCTAGATTTTCGTAGCCACGATCTAAGTGATAAACCCTCGCGACTTCAGTCTTACCTTCAGCAACAAGGGCCGCAATAATAAGAGCGGCTGAGGCCCTAAGATCAGTACACATGACAGGGGCACCAAAAAGTTTATTACCACCTTCGATAATAGCCGTATTCCCCTTTAGCTGCACATGGGCACCCATCCGACATAGCTCAGGCACGTGCATAAATCGATTTTCAAAAATATGTTCGGCGATAACTGAAGTGCCTTTTCCAACCAACATCAAGGCCATTAATTGCGCCTGAGCATCCGTTGGGAAACCAGGAAAAGGAGCTGTATCAACGGTGATTCCCTTTAATTCAGAGGGAAAAGCATGAATCCAATCGGCCCCAAGCTCTATATTGGCACCAGAATCGCGAAGCAATGAAATAACCGCATCAAGGTGAGCTGGATTAATTCCTCGAATCATAACATCTGAGTGTGTGGCCAATGCCGCCATCAAATAAGTGGCGGCTTCGATTCGATCACCAATCGCAGTGTAGTCACAAGTCTTTAATGACTTAACACCTTGAATACGAATTTCTTTGGTACCCAGTCCCGTAATTTTGGCCCCCATGGCATTTAAGAAATGCCCGAGATCATCAATTTCTGGTTCGAGTGCCGCATTTTCAATAATCGTTTCACCCTCGGCAAAAACACCTGCCATCATCAAATTTTCGGTGGCACCGACTGAAGGAAAGGACAATACTAATTTGGCGCCTTTAAGCCCCTCAGTTGTAGCTTCGACGTAACCACTTTTGAGTTCAATTTTAGCACCCATTTTTTCTAAATTTGTGAGATGAATATCAATGGGTCTTGCTCCAATGGCACAACCGCCTGGAAGCGAGACCTTTCCGCGCTTGAAACGCCCGAGCAGCGGTCCTAAGACGAGAATAGAAGCTCTCATGGTTTTCACCAGTTCATAGGTCGCCTCTTGAGAAGTAATATTTGAACTATCAAAAGTCACTGCATCAGTTCCCTTACCCTCAATAACGACACCCAAATTTTCTAATAATTTATAAACGGTATTGATATCTCGAAGCTTGGGAATTTCTCGCAATGTTATTTTTTTATCATTGAGAAGAACACCTGTTAGAATTGGCAAGTAAGCATTCTTGGCTTTTGAGATGTGAACTTCCCCAGATAGTCTGGCCGGCCCTTCGATAATGAGTTTATCCATATGTCTTCCTTAACTCTTCCCTATTATTTGTTCTTATGTTTTAAAATTAAAAATCGATCTCTTTCAGTATAGTCCTTTTTAATTTCTACTGAAAGCCCTAGTGTGTCTGCCAAATTTGCCAATTCTTTTAAAGTATATTCACTGCCTTCCATAAAAGCTTGGCCATTGATTGATAGACATTGCTTGATTTGACTAAAAAATAGTTCAAACCACTGCTCATATTCGCAATCTTCAAGATACAAGGCCAACTCAGGTTCAAAGACTTTGACTTGTTCATGGACTGAATGGTGGTTACTTCTTTTGATATAGGGTGGATTGCTCACGATTAAATCAAATGTACGGTGGTTGAAGGCAGCCCCCAAGCGGTCTCCCTTCAACAATTCCCAGTCATACCTCTTCATCATAAACCGCAACCGTTCAATGTTTTGCTTGGCCAAATTTAGAGCGCGCTGATCGAGATCAATTAGACTGAACTTAGCGCTAATTCTTTCTGGCATATTGATGGCAAGGGCCAAAGCAATGGTTCCTGGGCCAGTGCCGACGTCAGCGATAGTAATGTTCTGCCGTCCTTCACCGTCCCAACGAGAAATCTGCTGAAGTGCCATTTCAACTAGAATTTCTGTTTCTTTTCTCGGTATTAAAACTGTTCGATCTACCCACAATGAAAAATTATAAAAATAAGCTTCGCCCGTCATATAGGCAAAGGGCACTCCATTTCTTAGCTGTTGAAAAAAGTTAATCCTTCCCCATATTGATTGCCCGAGGGCATCAGTAGCAAAACTTGGTCCCTTATTATTTGGTGAATTTTCCCGAATCATAAACGGAAGATCGCCCAGGCTTGTGATTGGAGATTGGGAATAGGTAAATTTCCCGTGATAGTAGGCTAAGTATTCTTCTAATAAGCGGGAAGCCGTTAATCCTGGATACCATCGTTCCAATTCGGCCTGATTGTTTTCAAAGTAAGTCTTTATTCCTTGCTTGATCGTTTGCATACAAATCCCAAGGCGACCTTCAAAAATTAATCCTCTTGGCCTTTTAATAATTCTGCCTGATGATGGGCAATGAGGGCATCAGAGACTTCTCCAATCTCACCATTAATAGCGCGGTCAAGAGTATAAATAGTGAGACCGATGCGGTGGTCAGTGAGGCGACCTTGCGGAAAATTGTATGTCCGAATTCGCTCAGAACGGTCACCTGTTCCAACTTGATCCTTTCTCGCCTTGGCTTCCTTGGCATGCTGTTCTCTAACCATGTTGTCGTAAATACGAGTCCGCAAAATTTTTAGTGCTTTCTCTTTATTTTTAATTTGAGATTTTTGATCCATGTTAACAACCACTGTTCCTGTTGGGATGTGAGTGGCGCGAACTGCAGAGTCTGTGGTGTTGACCGACTGACCGCCTGCTCCCGAAGCACGGAAAACTTCGATTTTTACTTCATTCATATTGAGTTCAAATTCAACCTCTTCGGGCTCAGGAAGAACGGCAACAGTAATGGTCGAAGTGTGGACGCGACCTTGGGCCTCTGTCTCCGGAACGCGTTGAACCCTATGAACGCCAGATTCAAATTTAAGCTTTGAGAAAACTTTTTCTCCCGTAACAGAAAAAATTACTTCTTTGATTCCCCGATCCCCTTCACTCATGGAGATGGGTTCCATTTTAAATCCGAGGGTCCGAAAATAGTTTTGGTACATACGGTAAACATCAGCGACAAAAATGGAAGCCTCGTCTCCACCCGCTCCAGCGCGAATTTCGACGATAACGTTTTTGTCATCAAGTGGGTCTTTAGGTAACAGCAACAATTTTAACTTTTGTTCTAATTCGGGAATTTGCTTTTCCAAGTTGCTCATATCTTCCTTGGCCATTTCCCGCATCATTTCATCTTTTTCATTTTGCAGAATATCTTTCGCTCCTTGCAAATCTTCTTTGGCCTTTTTGTATTCTTTATAAGCAGCAACGAGCGCTTCTAAGTTCGAGCGCTCCGTTGTCACCGCTTTGTATTCACTTTGGCGATCATAAAGAGAGGGATCACCCATTTTTTCAGTTAGTTCATCAAAACGTCTGACAACTTTATCTAATTTATCGTAAATGCTCATAGTCTTCTCACGTGTTTCAATTTTATATTTTTGGTTAAGGAATTTTTTGAGGTTTTGGCTGTAAGGGGCGGGCCCTATACTTCGAGGAAATCTTTTAAATGAAGATTACTTTCGTTGAGATCACTCAATTTCTCGATTTCAATTTCATCTAACTTTACAACCTTGCCTGCTGCGGCCTTTAGATTGTATTGCTCTTCTAACAATAGCACCGATTGAATACTTGCTAGGGCGACTTCCAATTGCTCTGGTCCAGGACCTTTAGTGGTCAATTTTTGCATCAAACGTCCAGGGGTTGAAATAGCTTGCCCCCATCCAGTTCCGGCATATTTTCCCATCAATTTAATTATTTCATAGGAAATACCTGCGATAGGGAAAGTGAGTAATACTTTAAAAAACATGGCCGCGATGTGTTTGGCTATAAGAGGTAGGCCTTCTCCAACAGGGAAAATGGCAAAAACGATACTAAATAAAATAATAGAAATAAATAGCAGAAAAAAAACGAACGTGGTCCCACAGCGCGGGTGAAAAGTAGGATATTTTTCTGCATTCTCAACTTTGAGAGGTTCACCTGCTTCAAAAGTTGAAATACTTTTATGTTCAGCGCCGTGATACTGAAATACGCGATAAACGTCTGGAAAAAGGCCAATTAAAAAAACATAAAGCAAAAACACCATCGCCTTAATAACGCCATCTACCGCATGAAACTCAAAACTCTGTAGACCCCAGGTTTGTCCGGACCATTTTTCAATCAAGGCAGTCAGAGCATGAGGAAGGAAAACAAATAAACCGATGCCGAAGACAAAAGATAACCCAATAGAGATGTAGGTACTCCAGGTGACTTTTTCTTTAGCCTTTTTTTCTAGTTCGTAAGCTTCGAGGGTCTTTCCCTTTTTCAAAGCTTCTTGTTTTTGCTCTTCGTCCATCGCGATATTGGCGGAATAATTTAAGGAAACAATTCCATTTGCCATAGTTTCCACCAGAACTAAAATTCCGCGCAAAATTGGCTTTTTAAAAAAGGGAAAGCGATTAGCAAGACCATACCATTGGTCGCGACGAAGACGAATTTTCCCGTCTGGAGTTCTGACGGCAACAACAAAAGCGTTCGGTGAACGCATCATGACTCCTTCAATCACTGCTTGACCACCAATCGCGGCATACTCTTTTTTAAGCAATGCAGCCCAGGGTATGATCACAACCTGCAATCGACGAAACCAAATTTGTCTAAGATTTTTTATCATCTCCCACTCGTATTTAGACTTACTAACTTCGGTGAATTATCCGTTCATGGACTCCATGAAACCATTATTATCTTTCGATTTGGTGATACGACTTAACATAAATTCCATCGCATCAATGGTGCTCATTGGGTGAAGAACGCGGCGTAAAACAGTAATGCGCTGATTGTCTTTGTCGCTCATGAGCAACTCTTCCTTACGCGTAGATGATTTATTAATATCCAAGCAAGGGAAAATTCTCTTTTCAAGCAACTTGCGATCAAGCTGAATTTCTGAGTTACCAGTACCTTTAAATTCTTCGAAAATAACTTCATCCATCCGGCTACCAGTATCAATCAAGCTGGTTGCGATAATGGTAAGAGAGCCACCGTTTTCAATATTTCGAGCAGCACCAAAAAAGCGTTTTGGACGGTGAAGGGCGTTGGAATCCACACCACCAGATAAGATTTTTCCGGATGGTGGAACAACTGTGTTGTAGGCCCGTGCTAAACGCGTGATCGAATCGAGCAGAATAACAACATGCTTACCTGCTTCAGTAAGACGCTTGGCCTTCTCAAGAACCATCTCAGCAACTTGCACGTGGCGAGTTGCAGGCTCGTCGAAAGTTGAAGAAACAACTTCTGCTTTTACCCCTCGCTTCATGTCTGTAACTTCTTCTGGACGCTCATCAATAAGTAGAACGATCAGAATAACTTCAGGGTGGTTATTGGCAATCGCATTGGCCATATCCATCAGCAACATCGTCTTACCCGCTTTTGGCGGGGCCACGATTAAACAGCGCTGTCCAAATCCTTGTGGAACAAACAAATCAATAATACGCGTTGAATAATTGGTAGGATGGTATTCAAGGTTAATTTTCTTTTCAGGATATAGTGGAGTTAAGTTATCAAAAAGCACCGTGTTTTTATGATTTTCAGGAGCCTTGTAGTTAATGTGGTTAACTTTTAATAAAGCGAAATAGCGCTCGCCTTCTTTTGGCGGACGAATTTGGCCATCAACTGAATCACCCTTACGTAGGCCAAAGCGACGGATCTGAGACGGGCTAACATAAATATCATCTGCACCTGGGAGATAGTTATATTCAGGAGAACGTAAGAATCCAAATCCATCTGGCAAAATTTCAAGGACGCCATTGCCATTAATTTCTTCATCGTTTTTAGCATGGGATTTTAATAGGGCAAAAATTATTTCATGTCTTTTCATTGAACCGGGGTTTTCAATTTCCGCCGAGTTCGCCATATTAATCAAATCTTCCATGTTCTTTTCGCGAAGGTCATTTAAATGCATTTTTATTTTCTCCTATTACTTCATTAAAAAAATATTATTAATTATTGCGTTCGATTTTATATTCATCTGTTTGTTGGTTTTAGAGACTCAGGTGGGTTAAAAATTTAAGAAAATTGTCCTTTTTGGGGATGTCGAGAGGTTAGTCGACATGAGGTTGGTATTGGCCTCGGTTTAAATATTATTCTGATTTTCTAAAGGCCATTCGCTTTTTTATATTTAAATTGTTTTTGCTAGCGGCGATTAGAGATAATTCATTGAAAATTTATTGAAATCTTTTTGTATAATAGCTCCATTCCTTATTAAGTCAAGAATAACTTGGCTGAAACACCCTCAAAAATTGTGTAATTGAGCACCCTAGCTAGACGAATAAATGACGCCTAGGTATAAGTCGAAGGTGGAAAATCAACAATCGCCACCTAAAAATAATAATGAGTTAGACCATCGTGGTCCGCCAGCCTTGTCGGAAGGGGATATTATTTTGGCGATTGATTTCGGCGAAAAAAGACTTGGACTGGCCATCTACCAATTTAAGCGCGATCCCTATCCATTACCCTATGGGCGAATTCTGGTCAAAAATAGCGAGCAACTTTGGGGCGAACTCGCCAAGCTTATTACTGCTGAAGATCCAAAATTACTCCTCCTAGGAATTCCTCGCCTGACTGACGGGAAAGAAACAGAAATGACTAAAAAAATAAAAAATTTTGGTCAAGAATTAAAACAACGGCATCCGAGCAAACTTTATTGGGAGCAAGATGAAACTCTTTCGTCTTTTGAAGCTGAAGACCGAATGAAAAAGTCGGCCCGCTATAATTTTAAAATTGATCGAGACCAATTAGATGCTCTTGCCGCCAGCATCATACTCGAAGATTTTCTCAAAACACATTTTGGCATGCACTTCACGCTTTAAAATAACAGAATTTCTTAATCAGGAATCAAAACCTGGACAAGGTTGATTTGGTTAGTTCTAAACCAAGTATTTCACCACACCATTAATTACTAAAAATAATTTAATTTTGCGGTAAAATGAAGTCATGAAAAAAGCACTTATTTTCGGTATTCTTTCCCCAATCCTCGCCATTGTTCTGGCGCTCGGAAGAGCTTACTACCATTACGATGTCTGGCAATATCCAGGTGAAGATATCGTCCTAGAAATTTCTCCAGGCGAAGGATTCTCCTCTATCAATGGCAAGCTTGTGCGCCAAGGAATCATTAGCTCCGGAAGAGTATTTCATCGCGCCTGTCAGTTCCAGGGAGTCATGCAAAAATTCCGCGCTGGTCAATTTAAGATTATGGGCGGCTCCACAATGAAAGAAGTTCTCGACACTCTCCTTTTCGGAAAACCAATCACAACGGCAGTGACAATACCTGAAGGAAAAAACCTCTATGAAATTGCCAAAATTTTAGAAAATAGTCTTGTCATAGAAAGGGCTTCAGACTTTATTTCACTGGCAAAAAATAAAGATTTTATTAAAAATCTTGGGATTCACGGTGACAATGCTGAAGGATATCTTTATCCCGAGACCTACAATTTTACCCCCAATCAAAAAGCCGAAGCTATTATTCGCGCCATGGTCGACCAGTTTAAAAACAAAACAAAAAATCTCTCACTTAAGAAAGAGCATTTAACTCCCTACGAAATTATTACTTTAGCGAGTATCGTAGAAAAAGAAACTGGTGCCAAACATGAAAGGCCGATGATCGCCGGTGTTTTTTTCAATCGCTTGCATAAAAAGATGAGGCTGCAATCTGATCCAACGACAATTTATGGGATTTGGGAAAGCTATCAGGGAAATCTGAAAAAAGATCACCTTCTCCAAGTGACTCCTTATAATACTTATAAGATACCCGCTCTCCCTGTGGGGCCAATATGTAACCCTGGGCTTGAGGCCATTAAAGCAGTCCTCAATCCCGAAAGTCATAGTTACCTTTATTTTGTCAGCCAAAACGATGGCACTCATATTTTTACCAAAACCTATGAGGACCATAAGAAAGCGGTAGAAGATTATCAAATCAATAGAAAAAATCGCGAAGGAAAAAGTTGGAGGGATTTAAGCAAAAAGGAAAATTCCAAGGCACTTTAAAATAGATCTACTTCTTTTTGTTTTTCTTTGATTTTTTAGCAGTGTTCTCTTTTGATTTAGTGACTTGTTCGGTTTCTGGTGCTTCCCTGACAGCGGTTGATTTTTTAATAGAAAAAATATTTTTGCTTTTGGCCTTAAGTTTCTCCTCGGCCATCATTTTAAGGTCTTTACTGGCCAAGGCCTTTAATCCTTGCCAAGCCAAGTCCCGAACGACCCGATCTGGCGACTGACACAATTCCCTTAATTGCTCGATATTCAATTCCATGGATTGAACCTTTTCTTGCAACAATTTAATATTGATCGCCTTAAATTCCATGAGTATTTTCTCCTAGGCTAAATCCTATCTTGAGTCGACCCTAAGTTAAAGTGACTAGTTTTTAGACAGGGTTAAAAAAAACTGACTTAGGATCGTACAATTCCCCGCCCGCAAAACAGCCTAACCACCTGTAAACACAGGGTTTTTCCGGCTTAATTTTCTCCCCTTTCTTTCACAAAACCTGGCCTTGGAATTGCTTTAAAAGTACCCGAGCTTGAGACGCTTCGATGAATCGTCTTTTTAAGCTTCTTAAAGGGAAGGCATACTTCAATGGGCCAAAGAAAGACATCCATTTCAACAATACTGCATAAGTGCCTTTTGGGCTTAGCCGTTTTGGTGCTACCTCTCAACCTGCTGGCCGAAGACCGCACCATTGCCTCTTCGCCTTTTGCTAGTTGGGGTATTCAAGAATCTGAAAAGGCCAACATTAATATTGTGGAAGCCTGGAAGATTTATCAAAGGAAAAAAGAAATTGTTGTCGCAGTTGTCGATACTGGTATTGACCCTCTTCATCCCTTTATCAAAGATAACTTAGTCGTGAAAGCCGATAATAAATGGATGCCAGCATCAAAGGAAAATTTTGGACTCGATTTTTCTAAGAATATGGCCAATATCAAAAGACCTTATGATTCTCACGGCCACGGCACTCACGTGGCAGGAATAATAAAATCTGTATTGCCTGAAGTAAAAATATTAGCTCTTAAATATTACAATCCAGAAGCTTCTGGCCAAGACAACTTAAACAGCACAATTTTGGCCCTAAAGGCCGCCGTTGATTCTGACGTCGATATGATTAACTATTCAGGTGGTGGCCCAGAGCCTTCCAGTGAAGAAATGGCAATCCTTCGTGAAGCGGAAAAGAAGGGAATTCTAGTCGTGGCGGCGTCTGGCAATGATACTCAAAACATTGATCGAGGCGGATTCCGCTATTATCCAGCGTCTTATGGACTCTCCAACATAATCACCGTAACAACACATGACGAAAATTTGAAGATGCTTCCTTCTTCGAACTTTGGATCCTTTTCAGTTGATATTGCAGCACCTGGAAATCGCATCAAGTCTGCACTTCCTTATGAGCGTGCTGGATTTTTGTCTGGCACCAGCCAAGCGACAGCTTTCGTCACAGGTGTTGCAGCACTTTTGAAATCTCAATTACCTGATTTGGGATATTATGCTTTAAGAACAATTATTTTGAAGTCAGCAAAAAAGGAACAGACACTAAAAGGTCTTTGTACTTCTGAAGGAAGACTGGATGCTCTCGCTTCATTAAAATATGCGCTGACCATTAAAAATATCCCCGAATTTAACGTGAAGATGGCCATGCGCATGCCCAACAGCAAAGGCATGAGAGGGCCAAATAGTAAAAAATCCTCTGAGCGCTCCAAGAAACGTAAAGCCCCAATTATCTATACCAGCCAGACCAAATAAGAATTAATAAATTGTTCGTAGAAAATGGTACCAGACGAGAAAGGATGCCATGAGCGCACCTACAATGCTGGCAAATAAAATAATATTATTGGACTTTTGAAACCATGGAGATTCCGCGAGTCCTTGGACCCAGGAAAGATAAACCTGATCGTAGGGGGCGATGAAATTTGCCACAAATTGGTGATAGCTCATTTGTTCTTCGGATTCAGTCTCAGCGGCAATTTTAGAAATTAAAGACAACGCCTGCTGCCGCATCCCTCGAAATTGAATTTCTTTCGCCATTAAGTGCAATTCCACCACTTCCAATTTTTCAATTTTTCCCAACAAGGCCTTGCGCCCCAGCTGGCGCCATCGCAGCATCATGGTCAATTCCATCTCTCTGGCGTCTAAAGATACGATTCGCTCAACCCAAGGGAAAGGCCGCAATAAAGGCCTAGACCAAAACAAATACTCATCATAAATTTCTTCAAAACCTCTCGCCTGGTTTTGCTCCAATCGAACGGTACCCAAAGAAACTTTTTTTGATTGTATAAATGAATCAATGCCACCTAGGACATCGGGTACGTTGACCCGAATTTGGTAATCAAGACCATTTTCTCCCAAATATTGGCCGTCTCCATACATTTGATTTGGATTTGGCATTGGTTTGGGCCGGTGTGGCAGGGAAATTGATGACCCATGTGATGTTTCTTTATTATCCATATCAATATTCTAATCTATTTTTAAAAATTTGAGCGTAAAATTTGGCAAAAGTTCTTTTCCTTTCTAAAATTTGAAGGACTTTTAACCTCAGGAACCATTGTGCCCCAAAATCCCACATTTAACGTCACAGAAAATAAACGTTATCCCCAATGGTTGGTGGGACAAAGAGCACAAAATATTGGGTGGCCACTTTTGAGTGGCATCCTTTATGCTTCAGGATTTCCACTTTTTGGTACCAGGTACTTTTTCGTACTAGGAACGACTTTAAGTGTGTTCATCCTGTTTAATCCTTTTATAAAAAATGCCCATGCCGATGAACCTATTAAAGCAAGATTTTTGTGGTTAATTCAAAGAGTGGCCTTACATGGAACGGGGCTCTTTTTGGCGGGCTTTTATTGGATCCCTGGCACCTTGAAAGAATTTGGCGCCATACCAGCACCGATTAATTCAATTTTTGGAATTCTGTTTTCTTTTTTCCTTTTGCCTCATTTTTACTTTTTTGCCGTGAGCATTTTGCTATTAAACCATTTATTGAAAAGCAAAAATTTAAAATTAAATGCTACGCCTTGGCTCACAAGTATGGCCTTGGCCTTATTCATGGCCCAACTTGAACTTTTCATCCCTCAACAATTTCCCGCCCATATTGGCCATAGCTGGTTATATCTTTCTCCCTACCTCGGATTGGCCAGCATTTTTGGCGACACACTTTTTACTTTCTTTAATTGCTTTATCGCCTTTGCTTGGATTTTGCTTCCCCATAAACCTAAGAAAAAAATTCAGTTCTCTTTGGCCTTCCTTTTAATTTTCATTTTTGCCAATGTAATGGCGAGTCTTGCACAATCAAAATTCCCATCCCATCCACTTAAAGTCCGCTTTGTTCAGGCCAATATTGGCAATAATCAAAAATTATCGGCCGAAAGTGGTGCAGTCGATTCGGTTGATTATGTTTTAAATCTTTATCAACGACTGTCAGTAGAAAAGGCCAATTTAAATGCTCCCCCCTTTGACCTCATTATTTGGCCAGAAACAGCTTATCCCTTACTCAACCAATCCTACCATTGGGATTTAACACCAAAAATGAAGTCCTCTAATGATGGGACACTTCCGCGTAAAAAAAATATTCCTCTACCTAATTTATTTCGCGAAGTAATTTCTAATACCAATGCAAATTTGCTTTTTGGCGGCTACGATCAAAATCCCCATGTTTCACCTTATGATCTTTACGAAAGTGAATACAATACTGCTTTTCTCTTAGACTCTAATCAAAAGGATTATTCTCTTTACTATAAACATCTGTTAATTCCATTTGGGGAAGGCCTACCCTTTGGCCCCTTGAATAAACCTCTAAGTGGACTGCTACAAAATATCAGCTTTTTTGCTGCTGGCGATCGCTTTGAGATGATGTCCTTTAAAACGCAGGCAGGGGTGGACACCCATTTTATGACAGCAATCTGTTATGAGATTTTATTTCCGCGCTATTTATGGACCTACTGGAAAACCTATTGGAAAGAATACCAAGTTACTCCCCAGATGATTGTTAATCTCACCAACGATTCTTGGTATGGCGACACGGCTGAGCCAGAGCAACATCTATTTTTGGCGCGATGGCGTGCACTTGAATACTCGATCCCAATTTTGCGTTCAACAAACACGGGAATCACAGTGGTGATCGACCCTCGAGGAGTAGAAAGTGAAAGACTATCAGTGGGGAAAATCGGCACTCTTGATCTAGTAGTTGACCTGCCCACTCAAATGAAGACTTTGTTCTCCTTTTGGGGTCATTGGCCTTTGCATTTGGGATTTATCTTCACTTGGTGCTGCTTAATTTATTTTCAATGGGTTGGCAGAAATTCTAGTGATGGTACAATAGTTTCTACCAAATGAACTTGGTTCAAGGGAGAAGGGCATGGGCGCACAGACTGTGGCCATCATTGGAGCATCAAATAGAACAGACCGCTATTCATACCAAGCGCTTAAACTTCTATTAGATCATGGTCACCAATGTTATCCCATTCATCCGGAACATCCGGAGATTGATGGAATCAAATGTTTTAAAGATCTTAAAGTTTTAAAACAATCTCATATCAAAATTGATACGCTCACGGTTTACGTCAATGCCTCAATAAGTAAAGGATTGGCCCGAGATATTTTGAATCTCAAACCAACGCGGGTCATTTTTAATCCCGGTAGTGAGAACCAAGATTTATTCGACACACTTAATAAGAACGGGATTAAAGCGGAAAACGCTTGCACGCTAGTACTACTTCGCACTGGCCAATTTTAGATTCAACTATTTTTTAAAACCCTCTTTTAATAAATCATGCAGTCGCAGGAAACCTTTAAAGTTATGATGCCGATCGATGACAGGTAGAATATTGAGAGGGTTCTTCCTTTGTTCCATCAATTCTAAAGCGGCACTCGCCAATTCATCTTCAAAAACAGTAATAGGGTTTGGATTCATTATACTTTTTATTTGGGTGTGAAGCCCAAATTGTTCTTCAGCAAATGTTCTTCTAATATCACCTTCGACCACAATACCTAAAAGCTTTTGTTGCCCGTCTTTTGGGTTTGGAAAGTTAGGAATGACCGCTAAGCCTCCCACGTTTTTTGCCGTCATTGCGAGTAAAGCTTCCTTGAGACTTTGCTCTGGCCCCATAACTGGACACTCTTCAATGGGACGCATGATATCGGCCACCTTCATACGCAGGGCCTTGCCTAAAATTCCACCAGGGTGAGAAAGAGCAAAACCCTCTTTAGAAAGCCCCACAACTGCTTCATAGAGCACGGCCATAGCATCGCCCATGGCCAATGCCAAAGTCGACGAAGTGGTTGGAGCTTGATTATTGAGGCAAGCTTCCTTTTCAACCTGGCAATTAAGTAAAACGCCGCAACGCTTTGCCAGAGGTGAATGGATCTCGCCAATGAGACCGACAATTTTTTCTGCAGGATGGTGAATATAGGGCAGTAACTTTAGGATCTCATCCGTCGTACCCGACTTAGAAATGAGAACAACGACATCTTGCTTGCGAATAATACCAAGATCCCCATGCAAAGCTTCCGTCGGGTGGAGAAAAACTGAAGGCCTTTGTAGTGATGTAAAAGTGGAAGCCAATTTTCGGGCCACGAAACCTGATTTTCCTACTCCACAAAAGATCAGGTGCCCATCTTCTTGGATGAGGTCGCGAAACATCCTTTCAAGCTTGTCTGCTTCCTCTGCATTTATACGCTGGGCCGCTTCCTGAAGGGCCTGAGCTTCATCAACTAAGACTTTTTGTAAAATTTGAATCGGAGACAGTTTTTGATTCATAATATTTTCTTTAATGCGTTAAACGCGCGCAAAAACCTTTGTATTAAACCCTTGTGACCATTAAAATAACAGGGAAACATAAGTTCAAAGCTTTATTGTTGAAGGTACAATGCTTTTATTAAAACGTAAACCTTGGCCAAAAATCAACCTCGTCTTCACGATTTGGTTGCTCGCTTTCACTACCTCGTGCAGCTCCTATAAAGACTTCCAATATATGACGGAAGAATTAGAAATACCGACAAGGGTATTTAGGGCCGACTACGCTCAGGCTTGGCAGGCCGCACTTTCTGTCTTAAAAACTTATGACCTCGAATTGCAAAACCAGGAAGCTGGAGTCATTAAAACAGCTTGGATTGATAATACCCTAGAGCTCAATTTCGCTGATTCATTTGGTTCATCAGACACAGTTAAATCGGCCAGATTTAAAGTTATCGTCAACGTCATCAAGGGATTTCGCGGCTCACGAGAAGTTACGAAGGTTACTATTTATAAGCGCCAAATGGTAAACCACGATTTTTTAACTGGTTGGAAAATCGTACCCTCTGACCAAATATTAGAGGAAACCTTGCTATACAGGATTGAGAGAACTCTCGCCATCGACAATAAGCTTAAGAAAATCGAAGAACAAAAAAGTAAAGAGCAAGAAGCGAAATTCTAATTTCGCTTAATTAGATGGTTGCCGTTCCAACCCCATAGCGAGACCAATAGTGTCTTTTCACTTTTTTGTCACCTTTGGGAGAATCTTGGCCAGTTATTTTTTCAAGTGACAGATCTATTTCGTTAAAAATGTCATTGTACTTTTCCTTTTGAACCATTTTTAACAGTGGATCTTTCGCCTTTTGAAATTTAAGTTCCCCAATTGTAGAAATAACTTCTTTGATGATATTTGTTCGCTTCGTGGCCTTCTTGCTTTCGTAGTAATTGCGTTTGTCATAAAGCATGGCCCATACATGAGGAGCAGTATGATAAAGCTTCAAATCACGAATATTGTTTAGGGCCTGATGGCGAACAATAAATGAGCCATCTTTTAAACCTTGCACATAGAGATCAGCAAAATCGTGTTGCTTTAAAGCTAACAACACTTTTAAGCTCGCCAGCCGCATTACCCAAGAAGGGTGACGCATAAATTTAGAAATAAAGGGAGCGCTTTTTTTCCCCATCACTCTACCCAACATAAAGGTAGCTACCCAGCGAGATTTGTCTGGATAATTTCCACTCTTCATTACTTCAACGAGAGCAGGAACCGACTTTCCACCCATCCCTTGTATTTGTTTATTGAGGGCCTCTAATTCCTTCTGCCCACCAATTCCTTTCATAAAAACGGGTAGTAAAACCTTCTTTGTTTGTTCAATTTCTTTATCTGAAACCGGCGGTTTATTTTTTGTTTTAACCGAATTTTTTTCCTCTTTCGCGACCTCGGCTTTTAAGAGTCCTGGCTTTTTAGTTGCCGCCCAAGCATTTGCACTAAGAAGGCCCAATAAACTAAGCGCTAGAGAAGTCTTTTTTAGCATTTTTTTCATCATAATTTATTCCTTCAAAATAAATCGCCGTACAAATTATTAGCCCAACATTTTCTCAAATTCACTTAACAATTCCTCAGCCGATTTTTGTTCGCCATCACTAGCAGGAGCTGAGGGTCCTGCATCTGCCATATCTGGTGGTGGGGCGATTTTTACATCTGAGTCTGGAGTTGGAAGATCATCCTCTTCAGCTTTTGCCATGGCCGGAGCTGGGGCCTCTTCAGCAGCTGGTTCTTCCTCTTCAGCAGCAGCAGCAGCAGCAACAGGTGCAGCGGCCGCCGCGACTGCAGCACCGCCACCTTTCATTCCGGCCAATGTGGCCTTGAGTTGTTCATTTTCTTGTTGTAAACGCTTCAGATTGGCCAAATCCTCTTCGATTATTTCATATTCCATCAATCTTTCTTTTAATTCGTCACGCTCTTTTGTCACCTTACCTAATTCTGCTTTCACAACGGCATCGCCACCACCACCGGCCTTCGCAGCATCAAGTTCTTTTTGTAATCGCGCCACTTCTTTTTTTAATATCGCTTCACCTTCAGAACTGCCGCCTTTGCTTCCTGCATCGACCAATTTTTTTTCTAACTCCTGCACCATTCTTTCTTTATCGCGTAAACGCCCTTGAATAGAAGCCAACTCTGCACTTTTTTGGGCCAACATTTCGTCGTTCATGGGCGAACCAACCGCAACTGGACCGGGTGGCAATTGACCTAAAGACATCACAGAAGGAACGCCTTCTTGCACATCTAAGCCGCCGCCTCTAAATAAGCTAGACTTCAGGGCCGAAGAATTTTGAATGATCGAATCTAAGTAGTTTTTAATAACAGTTGCTGGTATTTGATGAGACAACTGATGAAACCTTCTTCGATTATAAAACCAGTAGGCTACGATAAAACATCCAAGTGCGATCGTAAGACCAAAGGTGAAAGGAATAATGTCGTCAGTAAATATTGTAGAAAAACGAAAAATTTCTTGCACGGGCCACCCTCCCTGGTGTGTCCAAAGATGCTTTTATTATAGACCAAAATTAAAAATGGCAGGGGAAAATGCAAAAAACGCCTAGTGAACTACTTTACTCAACAATTGATTATATAGGGGCTTCCTGGCGGCAATGATAGAAGATTGAAATGGATTAAATTCTTGATCTCGATAGTCGGCTACTCGGGCGCCCGCTTCAAGACAAATGAGCGCAGGGGCAGCAACGTCCCAAGGTGCCAACCCAGTCTCCCAGAATCCATCAAAAATACCTTTGGCCACAAAACATAAGTCCAAGGCAGCAGAGCCCATGCGGCGTACTCCCCTAGTCGATTGGACCAAGCGCTTAAAAAAAGTAAATTCTCTTATAAATTTTTGACCCTTTTCACCGGCAAAGCCAGTCACGAGCAAAGAATCACGCAATTCCTTCCCATTGTGGTAACCAAACATTTTTTGCGCTTTTTTCAACTTTAATTTTAATTCTGAGTCGCTGCTACTCACAGGGAAATTAATAAAATATGCACCACCATTTTTAGTGGCATAAAAACAATCACCCGTGGTTGGGCGATAAACGACACCCATGACCGGTTGCCCGAAATGAAGTAAAGCAATCACGATGGCGTAATAATCCATACCATTTAAAAAATTTGTCGTGCCATCTAAGGGATCTAAGGCCCAACACCATTCTGCATTTTGGTATTGAGAATAATCGGGAACTTTTCCACCATGTTTTTTATAGGCAGACTCTTCTGCTAAAAAGTGATCGTTCCGAAACATTTTTTTGATTTTCTTAATGAGAAAATCCTCGCTCGCATAGTCAGCTTCGGACACAACGCCTAACGCCTCTTTCCTAGAAACTTCCAGCAAATTTATTTTAGCTTGATAACGATGGGTGATCTTGCCGGCTCCCAGTGCCCAAGAAAGTGCCGTGTGAACGAGCTTCTGTAAATCGCGATTGTGTTCCGAATTAGCGATAGGCAAAACTGGTGCAAGAAATTTTTTAGACGAACTAGTTTTTTTTCTACTTTTCAATTTACTCTTCACGATAATTCATCCTTCTTTGCATCTGGATTGTTGGGGTCACCTGAAAAATCTGTTTCCTGGTCCTCACCCAATTCTTTTTGTTGATGGTGGCGCACGACTGATTCGACATCTTCCTCTGAAAGTTGGTCTTGCGACGGTATGGAAAAAGTCCCATCCAGCCAATGTCCCAAATCAATCAGCTTACATTGTTCTGAACAAAAGGGCCGAAATTTGGAATTAACCATTTCAGATTGTATGGGTTTTTTACAAGTAGGGCATACTTTTCTGCGCACTTCTTTCATAAATTAAAATTCATCCAATTCTAGTTTAATTTGAGTAAGGTACTTAATTGTAAACTTTGCGCTAGCCGCTTGGTCAAGGTCGAATCTTGTGATTCCCAAAACTGTTTTAATTGACCGGTAAGCAAGTCGCGTTGATAAATTCGGCCCACTGGCCGCACAAAATAACCACTATTCATGGCAAAGCATTCTGTCATTTGCAATAACTTATCTGAAGTAACGGCCGTCCAGACGATTGAAACTCCTAAAGCTTGTGCCGCTGCCACTATTTTTCGCTGCGTAATCCCTTGCAGCACCCCGGCGGTTTCAGGAGTGAGATGCAGCTGCTTTTCACGATCAATCCAGGCCACATTGGATTTGGAAAATTCCAAATAAATTTCCGGCATTTCAGGTAGCAGCAGTTCTCGTTTAGTCAAAAGGGCCTCAGTAAAACCACCTTTTAAACTGAGGTTTGCGGATTCAAGAAGCCAAATTTTGGCTTGCAGAAAAGCGCGATCTTTAAATTCATAAAAACCACCCTTATAAAAACTCGGCAACTCTTTGGCTCGCTTCCAGGCATTATCGTTATCAGAAACTGGAGTCATTAAACAATGTATAGGGGACGGCATCTGAGTAAAATTTGATTGCAACACTTGGAAGCGCTCCTCTTCTTCCACCTTCCAAGTAATAAATAATACGCGTCCATCCTTTCGATGAAAGGTTGGACGGCCCATCCAAAGTCCAGGCCATTGGGACCCTACAAATTGCGCAAATAATTCGAGAATGGGCCAAATTTCATTGGGAAGCAGACGCAAATTTCCTAGCCTTTCTTGCCACTCTTTTTGCAGATATTCTTCACTTTGCTTTAATCGAGCGAGGTGATCTTCCCACCACGGTATGTTTTGTTTACAAGCTAAAAAAGTTGTAAAATAACCCATGCTGTAAAGCTGATCCTTCGTAAGCTCTTCGGTAATGCGACAGAGGCCTTCATGATCACCCCAAGGATTAGGCGATTCATTCTTAAAAAGATCCGCAAATTTTTTTTGCCAATACTGATGCACCTCTTGGATATTTTCTGTCTCCATTTTCAGAAAGGAAATGGAAGGAAATTTCAGACTTAACTCTTGGGCCAGAACCGAAAGATTAAAACTAAAGTAGAGACTCATGAAACCTTCTTGCTTGCTCTAATTAAAAGTCGTAAAAGAGGGCAGTAAAGTGATTCGCTAATAGCGTAAACAAGGACCCCATTTTGGCCAATGCCCTCACAAAACTCAAGCAGATTGGAACCGAGCGAGTATTTATCGTCGGACTTGGGGCGCAAGGAAAAGCCTGGGCCCAAAATTGGCGCGACAGCGGTTTAGCGCCCACAATTTTGCTTCGCCCTGAATCAATCAACGCCAAAAATAAATCGTGCCAAGAATGCCAACAGCTGGCCCTACCAGTCATTTCCCTCTCCGAATTTATTCCAATACCTGGTGATGTAATCGCCCTGCTAACGCCGGATGATTCGCACGCAAATATACTAGGCAACTTCGCCAAATTCACTCACGTCCCGCTTATTTTTATTTATGCCCACGGCTTTAGCGTTTTAAAAGATCAACCTCAAAAGCAATATCCCGCATGGTCACATCTTTTGCTCGCCCCCAAGGCGATTGCACAAGAAGTGCGTACAGCTTTTCAAAATAAAACTTCATTGGCAGCAGTGGCCTCCCTTGAATTTACCTTGATGGATCACGGCCCTGAATTACTGGCCGAATTGGCACAAAACCTTGGTATCAACCAAGGCCCATTTATGGCCAGTTTCAAGGAAGAGACCTATGCCGATCTTTTTTCCGAACAGTCTCTGTTGTGTGGACTTTTACCCTATGCCGCCAAGAAATCTTTTGAAATGATGCGACAAAGAGGCGTTTGCTCCGAAGTCGCCTACTTAGAATGTTGGCGCGAAGTAAAATTGATTGCCGACGCAATGCTTAAAATTGGTCCCAAGGGTTTTCATGAAATGATTAGCCCCAATGCCTTGATTGGTGGCGACAAAGCGCAGCACTTGCTCTTTGACAAGCCCTTCCAGCAAAAGCTAGAACAGCTGGCAGAGGATGTGTGGTCGGGGAAATTTTTAGAAGAAATTGAAGAACTTAACACACCCAACCGGCGGCAAAAAATCGCCGAATATTGGGGCCAAAGCGAGCTTGAAAAAGTTTGGCGCCAATTAGAACAAGCAACTAATAAAAAATAGTGCCGCTCCTCCCCGCTACAAAAAGTATTTATGGGATATTTGGAGAATCATCAATCAGCAAATCCGCACAAGGCGAAGCTCAACACGCGCCATCTGCAATCGTGGAAAAGGTCCCACTCTGATCGGCCGCAAGTTTTTCAATCAAATCAATCTCGCCCTCTTTCCATGCTCACGTGTTACGATTTTCAGACCGCCCAAATGATGAATGAAAGCGACGTCGATATGATTTTGGTTGGCGACAGCCTGGGCAATGTTGTTTTGGGATTCGACACCACTATCAGCGTTAATCTCGAAGCAATGGAACTTTTTGGCCGCGCTGTGAGAAAAGGTGCGCCTGATAAATTTTTAATCCTTGATATGCCCTTTGGAACTTATGCTACCTTCGAAGACGGTGTAAAAAATGCCCTCCGTTTATTTCAAAACACCGGCGCAGAAGCGGTTAAACTTGAAGGAGCAGCCCCTCACATTTTGGAAATTATCAAACGCTTAAGTGATTGTGGTGTTCCTGTCATCGGGCACATTGGATTGACTCCACAAAGCGTCCACGGTTTGGGCGGACACTATACCCATGGAAAGGATGAGGCCAATCGCTTGCGCTTAATCAAAGAAGCTCAGGAACTTGTAGAAAATGGCATTGTCGCTTTGGTGCTTGAATGTGTCACAAAAGAAGTGGCCAAACAAATTAGCGAACAAATCCCAATTCCCACCATCGGCATAGGAGCGGGCCCCCATACAGATGGGCAGGTCTTAGTGATTAATGATCTATTTCATATGGGCCCAGGAAAACTGCCTAAATTTGTAAAACCAATCGCCGATTTTTATCAGCAAAAGAAAAACCTTCTGGCGGATTATCACCAGCATTTACAACAAGAGTGGCAAGAATCCCGTTCTGATAACTCCAGTCGGTATGATCAATAATTCAGAAACCCCATTTCAATTAACCACTATCGTTCAAGGCAATACTCGAGCGAGTAAAGAAATTTTCAACCAAAATTTAGAAGTGCTTCAAGCGACGTTAAATTTTCCGGAGTCGCAGAACTACTGCATTTTATCCTCAGTCAATGACCAACTTCAAAACGTGCAAGATGAAAATCTTGAATTTAAAACTGTTCTTGATATCCGCGAATATTTTTCCTCCAAACCGTCAGGAAATCTTTTTATAGACATGCCTGTCCATTATGCCTCGACGCTAGGCCCTGATCGATACATTCAAGGGTTCATCCTTTACCATGCACTAAAAAGAGATCTTCCTGCTTTAAGCAGTTGGGTCGAAAGAAATTTATCTCCCGCCATTCAAGGACCGATCGCCCTCGTTGACTCTGGAACATTTACAACTCTCGATCTTATAAAAGCTGATGGTGATTTAAATAGCGATGGGCATTTTGGCGGCCCCATTTTACCTGGCCCTTCCCTCCTCTGGAATTCTTATCAATCTGGCCAAAAGTTGAAGCCTTTTGCATCGGCAAGTGCGAAGCAACAATTGTCCACCATAGAAAAAGACATTTCTTTGATTACAAGCACGAGGGAAACCAATGAGTCCTTGGCCGCTGGCCTAAAATTATCTCTCATTGCACCCATTTTACAGTGGCTCGAAAACAACCAACCCCACACCGTCGTATTTAGTGGTGGCGCTGGCCCCTATCTCTTTTTGGAATTCACAAAAGCTCAGGAAAATATAAAATCCTGTTCTTTTAAAAATGCCATTTTTCTTTGCCCCGAACTCCAGCATTATGGGCTGGCACTCGCAGGCAAAATGATTATCGAACAAGGAATTAAACCATGGAAAAAATAATCTTAGGAGTCAGTGGTTCTATCGCAGCCTATCGCACTCCAGATTTAGTGCGCGGATTGGTTAAAGAAGGCCACGAAGTGGTTGTAGTGCTCACTCAAGGTGGTCGGCAATTTGTGAATCACCAAGTTTACTCTTATCTTGGCGCTAAAGCTGTTTTTCTCCCAGAAGATGATTTCAGACCAGAGGCCATGAAAAACTGGTCTGCTTCAACCCAGGTATTACATATTGATTTGGCCCGTTGGTGCACGAGGATCGCAGTCGCTCCTTGCTCCGCCAACACTCTATCTCGCATGGCCCGATGCGAAGCCAATGATCTTTTATCGTCCATAGTTTTAGCTAAAGGCGAGCGGCCACTACTTATTTATCCGGCCATGAATCCTGCCATGTGGGAGAATCCCTTTGTGCAGAGTCATATAGAAACCTTAAAAGAAAAAATAGGTGCGTTTGTTCATCCACCGACTGAAGGCGAAATGGTCTGTGGCGAAATGGGCACTGGGAAAATGCCATCAATCGACTCGATGATTGACACTATCCCCTTGGTCTCCGTAGGAAAAGCGCCTTCGCCTAAAAAGATCTTAATTTCCACTGGTGCCTCAGTTTCCCCTCTCGATCCTGTTCGCTATCTCACCAATCCGTCGACAGGCATTACTGGTCTTTACTTAGCAGCAGAGGCGTTAAAGCAAGGACATCAGGTCACGGTTATTCATGGCCCACAAACAGTGGCCCGACTGCAACATTTAAAATTTGTTCCCGGCGCAACCCTGGTTAAGGCCAATACCACAGAAGAATT
>Ga0172372_10001514_pt1 | contig 36049 bp, 39 predicted proteins | sample LakKiv5m_2_FD_114544 | JGI IMG/M metagenome (GOLD analysis project Ga0172372, IMG submission 114544) | Freshwater microbial communities from Kabuno Bay, South-Kivu, Congo - kab_092012_9.5m | ecosystem: Environmental > Aquatic > Freshwater > Lake | place: Democratic Republic of the Congo... | reverse complement strand
AGGTACAGTAAAGTGTTTTAACAATGCCAAAGGCTTTGGATTTATCGAGCATTCCAGTCGCAAAGATGTATTCGTTCACTATTCAGTGATACAGGATGACGGTTATCGTTCGCTTAAAGATGGCGAAGAAGTTGAATACGAGATAACGGAAGGCCCTAAAGGAATGCATGCTAGTCGCGTTGCTAGAGTAAACAATCCAAAGAAAAAGGCTGCAAGTCTAGCCGATAAGGTTGAGGCTATCGTATCGTCGGATTCAACAGCAGATTCAATGATTCCGGATGCGCCGGCGTCTAATTCGGCTGAAGAGAATTCAGAACTGCAGTCTTAATCGGGGCTGCTTCGGCAGCCTCAGGGTTTGTTCTAGCCAAAGGTTTTCTTTTTGAGTCAGTCACGAGCTGCCCGCAAGCGGCACTTATGTCTTGCCCTTTTGACCATCTAATGGTCGCTATAATCCCTTGTTTGTTGAGCTCTCCCTGCCACTTCTGGGGTAGGTCTTTGTCAGGAGATTCAAATCCGAGTCCATTATTAAAGTTATATGGGATGAGATTCACTTTGGCTTTCAAACCATGAAGTAATTTCGGTAAGCGCTTTAGATCCTCTGGCGTATCGTTGACTCCCCCCAACATTACGTACTCCATGGTGATCTGTTCTCTCTTACCTAGAGGATAATTCTTTAAGGTTTGCAGCAAAACCTCCAATGGGTACCTATTATTGATAGGCATGACCTTAGACCTAATCTCGTTGGTGGTGGCGTTTAAAGATATCGCCAAACTAGCATCCACATCAGTCTCTTTACCGAATCTCTCGAGAGCCGGAGCCAAACCTGCACTAGATATAGTTATCTTCCTAGCAGACATGTTGAGACCCTCTGGATCACGCAATATCCTCAGCGCATCGGTCACATTATCATAGTTATGAAGGGGCTCCCCCATTCCCATAAAAACAATATTAGTAAACATATCATTAAAATTCTCAGCATCTTTTATGACACCCATTACTTGGCCAATAATCTCATGGGTGCCTAGGTGGCGCTTGAGCCCCATGGTTCCTGTTTTGCAGAATTTACAGCCCAAGGCACACCCCACCTGAGAAGACACGCATAGCGTCATCCGGTTAGGTTGTTTGATCATTACTGATTCAACTAGGTCTCCTCCATCAACTTCGAATAGATATTTTCTGGTTCCATCTTGGCTTATGAGACGAGTATGGATTTTCGGAATATCGAAGGAGAAATTGTTTATGATCGCATCCTTCATGTCCCTTCCCAAATTGGACATCTCTGCCACTGAGCTTACACGCTGGCGATACAACCACTGAAATACCTGAGTCGCTCTGTAAGGCCTCTCGCCAACCTTCTCTTCTATAAACTTTCTGAGCTTTGGAAGAGTTAACCCCCAAATTGGCGTAAGGGCACCGTCCACCGAAGTGGCCACAGGCTGGGACTCGTGGGACTCAGTAGGCAGTACCTCTAGAGGCATTTTTAAGTCTATATGTTAGGGAAGAAAAATCTTATTTCACGCTCAGCATTCTCAAGACTATCAGAGCCATGAACTGCATTCGCCTCGATGCTGTCAGCAAAGTCAGCACGGATTGTTCCTGGAGCTGCTTCCTTCGGGTTAGTTGCTCCCATTAGCTTTCTGTTAAGAGCAACGGCGTCATTACCCTCTAAAGCCATCACTACCACTGGACCAGAGCACATGTACTTGCAAAGATCATTATAGAAAGGACGAGCCTTGTGAACGGCATAAAACTCACCTGCTTGGTCTTTGGTAAGAGTCATCATTCTCATCTCAACAGGCTTCAACCCGTTTTGCTCAAAACGACTTACGATTTGACCGATAACATTCTTCTTGGTGGCATCGGGCTTAATTATGGATAGAGTTCTCTGCGTCATAGTCTTCAATATATATTTAAATTGTATTTAACCTCTTACTGGGGATAAAAAGCCCCAGTCCCCTCAGGGAGAGGAATATTACACCGAAACCAAGGGATACTCAAGTTTAGGAGGTATTTAGCCTATAGCTTTCAGGGCTTTATCGTAATTAGGCTCCTGGGCTATCTCTGGAACTAGCTCTGAATGCACAACCTTTCCAGCTTCATCAATCACGACAACCGCTCTTGCAAACAATCCCTCAAGCGGTCCATCCACGATCTTAATACCGTAATCGGCACCAAATGTTCCGCCCCTGAAGTTGGATAACATTTCTACATTCTCAATACCCTCAGCACCGCAGAATCTGCCAGCAGCAAAAGGTAGATCCATCGAGATACATAGCACTACGGAATTATTACCTTGTGCAGCGGCCTGATTAAATTTCTTAACTGAGTTGGCGCAGACTGGGGTGTCGATGCTTGGGAAAATATTTAAAATAATCTTCTGTCCTTTGTAAGAAGACAGATCAACCTTTGATAAATCTTTCTTGGTTAGTGTGAAGTTCGGTGCCGAAGAACCTATCTTTGGCAATTCACCTGAGGTGTTAAAAGGATTTCCCTTTAAAGTTATCTTAGCCATATTCCCTTTCTGTTTAAAATAAAATTACTGAGTATCTAGCTTTTCTCCATTAACCTCACCATTAACTAGTGAGGACATGTAATCCCTGTTCATCCGAGCGATACTTTGCAGACTAATTCCCTTAGGACAAGCATCCTGGCATTCGCCGTGATTTGTGCATGCACCAAATCCTTCTTTGTCCATCTGCTCTACCATTTTCTTGACGCGAGAGAGTCTTTCTGGTTGACCCTGCGGCAGAAGCGAAAGGTGAGTAATTTTTGCCGAAGTAAAGAGCATAGCGGAAGCGTTTGGACACGCTGCCACACAAGCACCACAACCGATACAAGCAGCTGAATCAAATGCGGTGTCGGCTTTATCTTTAGCTATCAATGTTAAATTAGCATCTGGTGCGGAGCCTGTGTTTACCGAAACGAATCCTCCGGCCTGGATAATTCGATCAAAGGCACTTCTATCTACTACGAGGTCTTTTACTGGGGGAAAGGCCTTAGCGCGCCAAGGCTCAACGGTTACTACAGCCCCATCTGCAAATTCTCTCATGTGAAGCTGACAAGCTGTGGTCATATCTCTGGGACCATGTGCCCGGCCATTTATCATCATGCTGCAGGAGCCACAGATACCCTCACGACAATCATGATCGAACGCTACCGGCTCTTCTCCCTTAGCAAGAAGCTCCTCATTCAGAACATCTAACATCTCCAAAAAAGACATATGTTCACTAACATCGTGTCGCACATACTCAACAAGTTTGCCGTCGGCATTAGCGTTTTTCTGTCTCCAAACTCTTAGTGTAATCTTCATTTGGATACTCCCATCTCTCAACATTTTTTTATTTATAACTTCTTTGTGTAAGGTGAACGTATTCAAATTCCAGAGGTTCCTTGTGTAAGGCTGGAGCCTGATTTTCACCTTTGTACTCCCAAACGGAGGTATGGCAGAAGTTCTCATCATCTCGCTGCGCCTCTCCTTCGAGCGTTTGATACTCTTCTCTGAAGTGACCACCGCAGGACTCCTCACGCACCAGCGCATCTCGACACATTAGTTCACCGAATTCCAAGAAATCAGCTACCCTGCCAGCCCGCTCTAGATTCTGATTGAGCTCCTCTCCAGTGCCCGTCACTAAAAGATTGGAATAGAATTCCTCACGTAATTCAGGGATTCTCTTTAATGCCCATTCAAGCCCCTTTCTATCACGTGACATACCGCACTTATCCCACATAATCTTGCCAAGTTCCCTGTGGAATGAACCAGCACTTCTCTTTCCTTTTATACCCAAATACTTATCTAGTCGGGCTCTAACCTCGCCCTCTACCGCCTTGCAAGCTGGATGCTCAGGAGAAACTCCACCGGCCGAATGCCGTGCTAGGTAATCACCGATAGTATAAGGCAAGATGAAATATCCATCCGCTAGCCCCTGCATTAGAGCACTAGCTCCAAGCCTGTTAGCGCCGTGATCAGAGAAATTGGCTTCTCCTATAACAAAAAGACCTGGGATCGAGCTCTGTAGGTCATAATCTACCCACAATCCACCCATAGTGTAATGCACGGCTGGATAAATTCTCATCGGCGTTTCATAAGGATTCTCGCCGGCTATTCGCTCATACATCTCAAAGAGATTGCCGTACCGAGCTGCAATAACATCTCGACCTAGTCTTTTGATGGAGGCAGCAAAATCTAAATAAACCCCAAGGCCTCCAGGTCCGACTCCGAATCCTGCGTCGCTCCGCTCTTTGGCTGCTCTTGAAGCTACATCTCTTGGCACAAGATTACCGAAACTTGGATATTTTCTCTCTAAGTAGTAATCCCTCTCATCTTCCGGAATTGCCGAGGCTGGTCGATTATCACCTGGTGTCTTTGGAACCCAAATACGACCGTCGTTTCTAAGAGACTCGCTCATCAAGGTCAATTTTGATTGATAATCGCCAGAGACAGGAATGCAAGTCGGATGAATCTGGGTGTAGCAAGGATTACCAAATCCCGCGCCCCTCTTATAGGCCCTAAAGGTTGCAGTCACGTTGCAACCTTTGGCGTTAGTTGAAAGGTAGAACACGTTTCCGTATCCACCAGTAGCCAGCACTACCGCATCCGCTACGTGGGTCTCTATCTTTCCCGTGATGAGGTTTCTAACTACGATGCCTCTAGCGCGGCCGTCTATGACAACTAGGTCCAACATCTCAGTTCGGGGAAACATCTTTACTTCGCCGGCTGCAATCTGTTTTGAGAGTGCCTGATAGGCACCCAAAAGAAGCTGCTGACCAGTTTGACCCCTAGCATAAAAGGTTCGGGATACCTGAGCACCACCGAAGGAACGGTTGTCCAATAGCCCGCCATATTCTCTGGCAAATGGAACTCCCTGTGCCACGCACTGGTCTATGATATTAACGCTAACTTCCGCCAACCTATGAACGTTTGCTTCTCGCGCCCGGAAGTCTCCCCCCTTCACGGTGTCATAAAAGAGACGATAGACGCTATCGCCATCATTCTTATAGTTTTTTGCAGCATTAATGCCCCCTTGAGCAGCAATACTATGAGCTCTTCTTGGCGAATCCTGGAAACAAAATGCCTTAACTTGATATCCAAGCTCAGACAAACTAGCTGCGGCAGAAGCTCCAGCTAATCCCGTACCGACCACGATCACCGAGTACTTTCTTTTATTAGCCGGATTAACCAACTTCAGATCGAACTTATGTTTAGACCACTTTTCAGAGATCGGACCTGATGGAATTTTAGAATTCAATTGCATAAAAGCTCCTACCTATTGGAGGTGTCCAAAAAGAACACTTAACGGGACAACTGCAAATCCTGCCGCTATAATTAAAGCCGAGATTGTGGCCAACGCCTTAAATTTGTCATTCAGGGATGGCTTGGTTAGACCAAAGGTCTGAAACAAACTCCAGACTCCGTGATATAAATGGAATCCCAGCAGGAATACAGCGCTGACATAGATCATCACGACTACAGGTTCCTGGAACGCTGACACAACATTGCCGTAAACCGCTCCCTCAACAAATCCTCCAGAATGAACAGTTCCTAGAGTCAGATGAAGGATATGATAAACAATGAATACGGCTATGGCCGATCCTGAGATCAACATGGTTCTGCCAGCTGCAGTGGAACATCCATAATTTGTAACTTCGTATTTCACAGGTCTAGCTTTTCTATTCTGAATAGCTAAAGAAATAACTAGGAATAGGTGCAGTGTAACGGCTCCTAACAATACTATCCTAGTGATCCAGAGAGCCTCTCCATGCGAGAACATTGGGGCGCCCATTTCTCTGAGCCACTCGCCATAAAGGTCAAGTGCATGCTTACCAGTAACCGGATCGACTCCTTTAAACACCTTTAAATTGCCCACCATGTGAAGCAGAACGAAGGCGTAAAGAACAATCCCAGTGACAGCGACCCAAAATTTCTTCCCTATCGCAGTACAGGAACACGATTTCATTTGCTAATAACCTCCTTCAACCTGGCTCCAAGTTTGGCTGGGGACTTAACAACAAACACCCCGGCTTCCTCCATGGCAGCAAATTTACCCTCAGCCGTTCCAGCAGAACCGGAAACTATCGCGCCAGCATGACCCATAGTCCGACCCTTCGGCGCAGAGGCACCGGCAATAAATCCGACTACCGGCTTCTTCATGTTCTTTTTAATCCAACCAGCAGCCTCTTCCTCAGCACTACCACCGATCTCTCCGATCATAATCACGGCATCAGTATTTGGATCTTGATTAAACAAGTTCAAGCAATCAATAAAGTTGGTGCCATTCAGAGGATCTCCTCCGATACCAACACAGGTCGACTGGCCAATTCCTAACTCGGACAACTGGAATACAGCCTCATAAGTTAGTGTTCCACTACGAGAAACAACTCCGATTCTACCAGGCTTATGGATGTGCCCTGGCATGATTCCTATCTTACACTCACCAGGAGTAATAATGCCTGGGCAGTTGGGGCCTAGAAGACGAGTCTTCTTTCCTTCCATGAAGGCCTTCACCTTTAACATATCAAGAACAGGGATACCCTCCGTGATACAGATAGCGAGATCTAACTCAGCATCTACAGCCTCCATGATAGCATCAGCTGCAAACGGAGGTGGTACATAAATTACACTAACGTTTGCGCCTGTAGCGGACTTTGCTTCACGTACTGTGTTAAATAGAGGAATTCCCTCAAAGCTCTCTCCACCCTTGCCTGGACCTACGCCAGCCACCATTTTAGTGCCGTAATCTTTGCAGGCCTTGGTGTGAAAGGAACCCGTTTTGCCCGTGATTCCTTGAGTTACTACTTTTGTGTTTTTATTTACGATAATGCTCATGACTATCTTCCTTAAATTTACCTATTTGCTTTGACGGCTTTAGAGACAGCCTCGGCTGCCTCATCCATTGTGGAAGCAGAAGTTATCTTTAACCCCGACTCAGCTAGGATCTTTTTGCCCAGATCCACATTGGTTCCTTGCAATCTCACAACTAGTGGGACCTTAACGCCCAACTCTTTTGCTGCTTCAACGACACCTGTAGCGATAACATCGCACTTCATGATGCCACCAAAAATATTTACTAGGATCGCCTGAACCTTAGAGTCCGACAGAATTATCTTAAAGGCCTCTGTTACTCTCTCTTTTGTGGCACCACCGCCTACGTCTAAGAAATTGGAAGGTGTCTCACCGTAGGATTTAATAATATCAAGGGTGGCCATCGCCAAACCGGCACCATTGACCATACATCCGATATTTCCATCCAAAGCCACATAGCTAAGCCCTAAGCGCGTAGCCTTTAATTCTCTTTCGTCATCCTCATCATAATCGTGCATTTCCCTCAGATCCGCGTGTCTGAAAAGAGCATTATTATCGACGGCACATTTTGCATCTAGAATGATGAACTCACCCTGTTTGGTAAGCACCAAAGGATTGATCTCTAGTAATGAAAGATCCTTGGCCATAAACATCTGATAACACCCTGATAGGACCTTATGGAGCTTCTTTATGGTTTCAGTGTCTAATCCCAGGAAGAATCCTGCTCTGGTGCATTCAAAAGCCTGCAAGCCGACCTTGGGATTAATATTGATAGAGAGAACTTTCTCGGGGTGATTAGCAGCTACTTCTTCAATCTCCATCCCACCTTCTGCAGATATTACCATGGAGATGCAAGCGTTGGCGCGATCCACCAACATGCTGACGTAGAATTCCTTGGCGATATCACATCCGGCTTCTACATACACCTTACGAACTAGCTTTCCGTGCTTGCCAGTTTGCGGAGTAATTAATGTCATCCCTAATATCTTCTCTGCGTAAGCTTTGGCTTCGTCTGAGGATTTAGCTAACTTCACACCACCAGCCTTTCCTCTACCCCCAGCGTGCACCTGGGCTTTTACAACGCAAACCGCTGTGCCTAGAGCGTCGGCTGCAGCTTGAGCCTCTTTAGGGGTGTAACAAATTTTCCCCTTTAAAACTGGCAGGCCGTATTTGGCCATCAACATTTTAGATTGGTACTCATGTAGGTTCATGAAACGTCCTTTAAGATTCCTTTTTAAATTTTATAGAATTGCGACGATGCTTTTTACAGCTTCAGCGCTATTGGCAAGAAGCTTCTTCTCATCATCAGTCAAAGAGATCTCTATTATCTTCTCGACCCCTTGGCCTCCCATTACCACTGGCACACCGAGATAAATATCCTTTACTCCGTACTCTCCCTTGCAGAGAGCTGCGGCCGCCAATACCCTTTTCTGATCGAATAGATAAGCTTCAGCCATCACGATTGCGGCTGCTGCTGGGGAATAAAAGGCTGAACCTGTCTTAAGAAGATTAACCACCTCTGCACCAGAATTTCTTACACGATTTTCAATCGCTGTAAGCTTGGTGTTCTCAGAGAGTTTATCAACTGGGATGCCACCACAGGTGGTGTAGGATCGAACTGGTACCATGGTATCGCCATGACCGCCTAAAACGAACGCAGAGATTGAGGCTGGAGAAACATTTAACTCCTCTGCCAAGTGAGCCTGGTATCTTCCTGAATCTAAAACCCCTGCCATTCCAACAACTCTGCTGGCTGGAAATCCGGTTGTTTTCTGCATCAAATAAGTCATTGCATCGAGCGGGTTGGTAATTACGATTACGAAGGCATTAGGAGCATACTGCTTGATCCCATTACCCACATTCCGAATCACATCAGCGTTTGTCTTAACAAGATCATCCCGGCTCATACCTGGTTTACGCGGAATTCCTGAAGTCACAATACAAACATCAGCATCTTTGATGTCTGCTAGATTATTGGTTCCCTTAACGGTAAAATTGAGCCCAAAAATTGGAGCTAAGTGAGTTAGGTCAAGAGCCTTACCCTGTGGCATTCCCTCTACGATGTCATAAAGAACCACATCTCCTAAATTTCTTAATCCAGATAAAAGTGCCAGGGTGCCACCTATTTGACCGGCACCTAACAAAGCTATTTTCTTTCTTTTTATTGTCGACATATTTACCTCTTTAACAAAAATTTTATTTACCTTTGGTCACATCCCCAGATGTTACTACCTTCTTGGAATCATCCTTTAAAGCTTCTGCCACTCCAATCTGCCTTAAGAGCTCATTGGTATCCATCTTTCTGACATCTACCGCTCCACCACCGCTTCCACCTAGGGTGACGAATGATGGATTCTCTTTGGCGAGATTTTTGGCCACTTCTAGCTTCAATAGAGCCCTTCCGCCCTCTCCGGCCAAAGCGGCTATCCTCTGTTTTAACCCATCAACCTCGGCCTTTCCAGTGGCCAGGATACCCTGGGCAATATTGGCCTTCTCCTGCAAATAGGAGTCACCTTTCGACCTAGACTGCTTAGCATACCCCTCTGCTTCGGCCACTTGACGATTAACCTTCGCCTGCACCTCGTTAAACTCCTGACCCTTTTGAGCTCGTATTGTGTCAATTCTTAGGAGCTCCCTTTCTGTATCTTGACCCAACTTCTGAGTCTCATCGATCTTATCCTGATAACTTCTATCTACAGAGCCATCCTTTAAAACTCTCTCAAAGCGATGCTCTTCAAGAAGAATCTTTTCAACTATTAATCCCTCTGAGGCCAACTGAGCATTCATCATCTCTTTAGCTTTATCTATGGCGCTATATCTGGCATTACGATCAAAAAAAGCAGAGGTTTTCAACTCATTCATGGCAGTCCTAATCTCTGCTCTGGCGATGGTCTCAACAAGTATCCTGATGCCATCGTTGGCATTAGCGACCAGATGAACTAGCCTTCTCAGGTCCTCACCCTTATCAGAAATTCGATACTGAACAGTCACGGCCAATCCAACTTCATTTCCATCAGATGCTCTTGTGTAAACATAATCCCCTACATGGCCGTTACCTTTTTGAGAGGAATGCCCCCAGCTGATGTACTGCAGAGAAGTGTCGAATCTGTAAACGGAATCCCATGGAAATATAAAGGCTACCTCTCCGGGCATTATGACATCGGTAGCCACACCTCCACCCAAGGTTCTGGGCAGGTTACGGAAGATTACGCCGTATTCAGTGGTGCCCATCTGCTTAAAGCCAGCATCGCACCCCGAAAGTACAAATAAAGATAAAACAAGAATGGAGGTTTTAAGTATTTTCATCACTCACTAACCCCCAACTTTTTTACCCATTTATCCACATCAAAAGGATCTACCTCGGTAACCACACCACCCTTTAAAGAACTGACCAGAGGAGCCATTTCCCGGGCTACATAATTTTCAGCTCCTGGAGTTCCCGCCAGAACTGTCGCCTTAAGCTTATCAACCTCGGCCTTAGCTTGGGCGATAACCAAATCCCCTTCAGCAACCTTTCTTGCCTGATAAAGATCTCCTTCTGACTTTATCACTTTAGAGTCATTTTCACCTTCAACGGTAAGAGTTTGAATTTTTGCATCCCATTCGGCCGCTACCTGCTCTGATTTGGCTTTGGCTTCGGCTAACTTACTTGCGGCAGCGGTCAACCTCTCCTCTTGGTCTTGGAGGTTTTTGGCAAAAATAGCTAGGTCGATTCTATCTTCAGAATAACTATATCGGCGAATGAAGGCGCCAATGATTCCTACTCCAAATCGCCCTAACTTTTGATTCATGTTGTCGCGAGCCTCTAGCGCCGCCAGCTCACGCTTTTGAGGGTTGTAAAATTCCGAGGTGGAGAGCCGTCCAAGCGCCCTGCGCAATTCATCTATCGCCACTCTTCTCATGGTGTTGTCCCACTGGCTTGAGGAGGCGCCCAGCTTCTGAACCAGATCGGCAGGACCACCATGAGGAATCTTCTTGCCGTTTAATTCAGTTTCTCCGGTATAAGAAAAAAATCTTGCTAGAATAGAAACATCAACCAACACACTGGAACCGTCAGTTGTTTGAACTTCGAGAGCACCAACTCCCTCACGATTAACATCGATAACCTGAATTACCTGCGGTATGATATGTATCTTAGAGTAGAAAGGTATATTCCAGTGAAGTCCTGGCTCCATACCCTCTTCTGCAAAGCCCTGTTTGGGACCCAAAGGGATATGAAATGTTATCTGCCTAAGTCCCACGTTCCCAGGAGGAATGGAGACACCAAATACAAAGGCCAGAGTAACTGTAATTGCGGCAAGCAGAACCAACACCTTTAAAAGTGCCACCAATAGATTGGAGCTTGACGATGCATTTTCTGATGTACTCACATTTACCTCGTAATTGTGCCCTTAATGTAGGTCAACCTACCCCGTGTAACAAGAGGTTCGTGTGAAGGAGATGTGTCGAGATTACTCTATTTTATTTCTAGCAGACCGGGAGATAGAGAAGCCCCTACGGCTAGGAATTTCTTGGGATCTACCGGCTTTTTATCTACCCTTACTTCGTAATGAAGATGTGGTCCTGTAGAGCGACCAGTAGAACCAGAGATAGCAATCACCTCACCTCTACAAACGTGATCCCCGGGCTTTATAACTGCCTTATTAAGATGGGCATACCTAGTTGTTACCCTCTTGTTGTGTTGAATTTCGACCATCAGACCGTAGGTGCGTGTTCTAACAACAGACTTAACTATACCGTCTGCTGTGGCCACAATGCTGGAGTTATTCGGTAGGGAAAAGTCTATACCTTGGTGCTTGGACAACCTACCTGTAAAAGGCGACTTCCTAACGCCAAAGCCTGAAGTAACCCAGCCCGCAACGGGTCTGGAAATTGGCAACTTCTCTAAGAGCTTTAGATACCCTTCTATACTAGCTAAAAGATCCGCCTTCTCTTCTGGCTCACTACCTGAAAAAAGTCTTCCAAAATTCCAAGAAAATGCCGCCCGCTTTTCATCTTGGTTTGGAATACAATCTAAAGCGCCGGGTTTGCAATCAACCTCAGCGCCACCCACGTCTTTCTTTGAATTAATAAGACTGGGGTCTTCCTGAAGGACATCCAGAGGCAGTTCAGATTCTAGGGCTGCCTTCAGAGCAGACAAACGATTTCTCACCTGAGATTCATATGCCTTAGATTTATAGTGCTCATCAGTTAGAAATTTTATTTGAGATAAAAGAGACTCATGATAGTCCAGAGAAATTATCTGGTCCTCAGCGTCGCCGCCTTTTGCTTCGTTGAATAGGGACTCTATTTTATCTCGAGCTGAAACGAATCTGGAGTAGTCACGACCAATATAAACCGCCCCCGTGGCTATAAAAGCTGCGGTAGCACCAAGAACACAAGCGTGACTGAAACTGAATCTCACCTTGCTAACTGTGCCATCCTTTCGGGGTATTAGCCACAGGCAGATATCTCTATCCTTTGCCTCTTTCAGTTTCCGAATGACCTTTCTAGTAATATCCATGCTGGTGAAAAACTAAGCTATAAGGGCAGTCAAGGTCAACAGCTATAGACTGCTAATCAATTCAATAACTTACGCCTTTCTGTATCCTAAAATATTAATCCTAACGGTACAATCACTAATAAAAGCCTTTAAATACAAGGATTCTATTCAGATCGTAGCCCACAATAATGAGGCTATTTAAAACCTAAAATACCGAGGTGTGAGATGATGACAAAGCCAAGAAGGATCCTCTTAGTTGTAGCTCATTGATATTATTGGTTATATTAGCCAACAAATAACTCCCTGGCTGAGGCTCTCGACGCCTCGGTTACCTCAAATCCGGCTAACATCCGGGCTACCTCTTCCACTCTATCCTCTTTGGTGAGCTCTCTTACCACGCTAACCGTTCGCTTTCCGGAGCTCTTCTCCACAAGGAGGTGCCGGTCTGCCAAAGATGCCACCTGGGCCAGATGGGTCACGCAAATCACCTGTCCTTCCTGAGCCAAAGCTCTTAACTTCTCCCCGACTGCTCTTGCGACCCCCCCTGAAATGCCTGAATCGACCTCATCGAAAACTAAAACATGTACTCCGGATTTGTCTCTGAGAACCTTTTTAAGAACCAACATGATTCGGGATAGCTCACCCCCTGAAGCTACTAGTTTAATTGGCTTAAACTCCTCCCCCTTGTTAGTAGAGATCAACAGCTCCACCTCATCCATTCCATGGGGTCCGGGAACCGCCTCCTGCATTGAAATCTTCAAGCGGGAATCTCTCATGCTTAGCTCTACCAGCTCTCGTTCGACCTCTTTGGTCAATTTTTTACCCGCCGAGGTTCTTTCTTTTCGCAACTCAACTCCAACCCCCTGCAGCTCGTTTAGAGCAGTACTGACCTCTTGTCGAAGGCGGTCCAAATTTTCACCATCTAAAAACTGCATCAATTCTTTATTGGCATCATCGAGAAGCTTTATCAAACCCTCATCATTAGTGCGATATTTCTTCTCTATCCTTAAAAGATCAGCCAATCGAGATTCGGCTACCTTCAACTTTTCTTCATCCAGGGTTAGCTCAGATGAATATGCAGATAAGTCAGAGAATGCCTCTTCTAGAAGTGACCTGCCCGACTCGAATGTCTGCCTTAACTTTTCTAGACTTGGATCCAATTTGACTAGGCTCTGAAGTGATAAAGCCCGCCGTCGCAGCTGAGCTGAAAGACCATCCTCTTCTTCATAGGAGGATGATAGTTCTCCAACTCCAGATATTAGCTGCTCAGCAAAAGAGAGCCGCTTGACCTCGTTTTCTAAGTCCTCGCGAATTCCAGGATAAAGCCCCAGAGCAGATATCTCTTCTACCAAAGCCTCAAGCCCCTGCCTTCTTAGAATAAATTCTCTAGAGCGAGCCTCCGAATTACTCAACCTTGTAACCAAAAGGCTCCAATGCTCAAACTTCTGTCGATATTCTCTTAATATATTGCCCAGCTCGCCGTAACTATCGATCAACTCCCGATGATAGCTTGAATCAAAAAGACGAAGACTCTGATTCTGGCCACAGATATTGATGAGCCTCTCTGAGACCTCTTTTATTAGTCCGACTGTTCCGACTCTTCCATTCAAAAAGATCTTGTTTCGACCTGCCTGATTTATCTCTCTGGTGATGAGCAGCTCGTTGCAATCCTGGACCTGATCCGGCAGCTGACTTTTTTGCTCGGAAGTTAACACGCTAAGATCAAAAACGGCGCTGACCTCAAGAGATTCAGCTCCGTTTCTAATCTGATCTCCGCCACCTCTCCCGCCGAGAATCAATTTAAAGGCCTCAAGCACTATTGATTTACCCGCACCAGTTTCACCGCTAATTACATTTAACCCTGGTCCGAAATTAATTTGCTGTGCTTCGATTATTGCGAAATTTTTTATCTGTAGAGCAGTAAGCATACATCTCTCCCTTGTGAGCTCTCACCTAGCTTCCACTTTATACAGTTTCAAAAAGAGGAAAATATAGAAACAGCTATCTAGATAATCGGGTCTAACATGGCCAAGTTGCTAACGAGCTAACTACCTGCCCCAATTAAGCTTCTGGCGAAGAATATCAAAGTAACTTTGGGAAGGAGAACGCACAAATATCACAGTATTGGGGGATTTGGTTATCAAAACCTCGTCCCCTACCTGTAATTCCAGTCCTTCCTGACCATCAATAGATAAGGCGATAGAGCCATCATATCTCGGAATTTTCATGGAAACTCTAGACTCATTGGGCAAGACAAGAGGTCGATAGGTTAAGGAATGACTACAAATCGGGGTAACAACCGCCACCCCAAGACTAGGATAAACTATCGGTCCGCCGGCGGACAAATTATACGCAGTCGAGCCTGTTGGGGTTGACACTATCAGTCCGTCGCACCGAATCGAGCTAACTGGATTACCATCAACCTCCAGCTCAACCTCCATTAGTTTATCAAAAACCCCCTTGTGCAAGACTACATCGTTAACGGCTTGATAGGAGTGAATCTTGCGATCCCGACGAATAACTTCACAGAGGAGCATTGCCCTGGTCCCAAATCTAGCTGTTCCTCCCAATGCCATCTTTAGAGCAGAAAACAACTCATTTGGAGCGATCTCTGTCAAAAAGCCTAAACGACCAAAGTTGACCCCGAGCATAACCGGCGGGCGCCCTTTGACATATCGACCGACACCAATCAAGGTTCCATCACCACCCAAGGTTACTATTGGATCGCAAGCAGTAGCCACGACCTCAGCAGTTCCACCTTCAGGAATGCCCAAAGCCCTCGCAGAGTCATTTTCAGCCAGAACGGAGTGTCCGTGCTCCTCAGCCCAGACCAGAAGATCTTGAGCTAACTGAAGAGCTTCTGGAACGCCCGGTCTAACTACCAGTCCTATCTGAGCCATACAGATCGTTTCTTATCTCCGGTTGGTTTACTGCTACGGTCATCTCATCTTTGAATAAACTATCGCCAGACTTTGCAGCCACCGCAGTCCCTTTCTTACCCCAGAATCCCCCCTCGGAGGCTATCTTATCTTTGGTACGGAATTCAGAGCCAGACGCTGTAGCAACAGCTCTGCCAGGCACTGATGTTACGCTATCATAAAGACCATCCCAGCCTTTCTTGTAGCTATCTGGCAACGCCTCGGTTACATAAACTCCATGGTATCCCGCCATCTCAATAGCCCCGTTACCTAAAAGGTATACTAGATACGGAGGGAAAATAATTGAGGTGCCCACGTTGACCATGGCATCCCCGATCCCATTCCCCATAACCCAGTTTTTGCCACCAGTGGATAACATTCGCTGAGCCTCTTCATCACTGACTGGGTTATTAACCGTCTGCATCAGTCCCGGCTCGACCTCTTTCTTTGTAAAAGCCTTATTTGCCAGCTGACTTGAACAACCAGAAGAGAACGATATGGCGAGTGCCAATACGGATACCTTTCTTAAGAGCATGAGCCCTCCTTTTTGTGTTTTTGCGTCGATTAGCGTTTATTTCACCAGAGATTTTCCCACTTCTCTTGTGAACTTCCAAGTTTAATCGTGCCCCATCCGGCTAGATTTGAACAGGGGGAATTTTGTTTGCCCAGCTTGAAATGCCTCATTTTTAATCGGATAATCCCTCAGATTAAGAGCCCGTAGCTCAGCTGGATAGAGCGTAAGCCTCCGAAGCTTAAGGTCGCACGTTCGAATCGTGTCGGGCTCGCCAAACATAAAGCGAGGGTTAACGTGATATCTAAATTAAAAATAGCCAGTTTGATTTTGTTGGCGGCGTTATTGGTTGCAATCCCGCTTTATCTTCAAAGTTCTCTAGCTGGGGAGAAGCCTAGCCTACCCTACGACGAATACATGAAGAATCAGAATCGGGCTTCCAGCTTTGATGATAATCTTAAAGCCCTGGCAAAGGCAGCCGAAACGGCTCCAAATGACATAGCTACGTGGAAGAAGTTTGCTAACGCGTTGGCGAACAAAGTCTACTCCTCTGAAGATTCGACTAATCAAGGAAACGTAATCGAACTTATAGATGCCCTAAGGCACATACTAGATTTAGATCCAAATGACCCTGAAACATTAATCTCGATGGCAAACATAAATTATAACTTTCAGGTCTTTGACAAGGCTGCTGAATTCTTCGACAGATATTTAAAAATTAATAAAGATGACCACCTGTCTCGCGCTACCTACGGAAGTGCTCTCAGCTTTTTGGGGCAATTTGATTCCGCCGAGAAAGAGCTTCTTTATGTTATAGCAAAAGAGCCCTCTTTTTTCTTAGCCCGTGCCAATCTCGCCATAACCTATGCTCTAAGTGGAGACAAAGATCTGGCCAAGAAAACCGCAGCAGAAGCTAAGAGGTATGCAAAAGACGAGCAAACCAGGGCTCGGTTCGATAGCTTCTTGGAAGAGATATTAAATCCCAAACCGCAAACTGAGGTAGCCACAGATAAAGCACCGACTAGCCCAGTCGATCCATCATTAGCCGGAATTGAAGCTGACATCAGAGGCAATCCAGTTGCTGGTCCTAAGTTTGTTTTTGCAAAAAAGCAAGCTGAGGGTGTCCTGGAACTAAATTTTGCTAATTTTCCGATGAAAGGCATGCCCCCATTCGCCAAAGAAAAGTTCTTTGCTTCAATCAGAGAGTCTATTTCACGAAACAACTTATCTGAAATTCAAAAGGTAACTTTTGTGGATCATGCTACTAACGAAACGATGGATATCTTATCTCTTAAATGAGCTCTATTTGGGACTGCTAAGCTTATAGCAGCTTGTCCTCAAAAATATTCCTCTTTCAAAGTTGGGATCTATACCTAGGGTGGATTCGGCTGCACCCAAAAAAAGATAGCCCCCTGGCTGAAGGATCTTTCTGACCTTAGCCAAAATCTCTTTCTTGGTATCTATGCTAAAATAGATGAGGACATTCCTCAAAAAAATCAGATCAAAAGGACCAACGAGAGACCAGGTGTGGATAAGATTCAAGGGCTGAAACGAGATCATACCACGAATATCAGGGCTTATCTGCCAGAGATTACCCTGTGGGCTAAAGAATTTATTTACATAATCTTGGGGCAATCCCCTTCTTATTTCCAAGGCGTTGTATAATCCCTTTTTCGCCTGCTCCAAAACTTCGATATTCGAATCAGTGGCCAAGAAATCTATTCGTAAAGTAGTCTCTGCCAGGCTGTGTCCAGATTTAGCCTCAACCTCAGGAGCAGCGGAGTTTCTTGAAGGCTCACTTAGGACTAGGTGTATTCTCGGCTTTGATATCAATTTTTTGCTCAACCGGCGAAGCAGCTAGAGGAGTCGGCAGATTTACCTCTAAAACGCCCACAATCTCGCTAACCGTCTCGAGAGCAGCACCTTCCAGAGAGACCTCCGGTGTAGGGGTTTGGTTGGCAAAGATGAGGTTATTTTTTTTAACTTTTCAATTAATGCTTCGTAAGAAGTGGGACCCTCTCCCTGCCCCTTCCCCACGTATGAAAAGATCTCTCTTATCGAATCAACCAACTGCAATAAAACATTGGTGATCTCTGCATTCAGCTCTAATTTACTAGACCTTAAACCGTCTAAAAGATTTTCGCCCAAATGTGCAACAGACTCTAATTTTGTCAGACCAAAAAACCCGCTAGTGCCTTTTATAGAGTGAATGGTTCGGAATATCCTATTAAGAACTTCCTGGTCCTTTGGATTACTCTCAAGGATAACCAAGTCCTGGTCCAGAGTGTCCAGGTTCTCGGAGGCCTCGACTAAGAACTCCTTTAAAATGTCATCTAATCCATTTTGATTGGTCATGGGGCTGTATTAGAAATTTTGCTGCTTCCTTAAAAGGGATAGCTCAACCGCAAAACTCGCTTTCCCTGACTGGATATCGACCCTGTCCACATCCGACTTAAATAAAAAATTATCAGCTTAAGACGGTGATTTAAGAGTAAATCCTGAGCACTAAAAGGACTTTAGAGTCTCAAATCTGCTGCCGATTGAATCTGGGCTAGCCTGTTTAAAATAAATTGGAACGATATGAGCAATCTCAGCAATAAACTGTCTGTAATAAAGAATCTAACCATCCTTGAACGCCAGCTGCACGAGCTAGAGATTAACTTCTTGGAAGAATCCCCGTCGCCCGACAGAATTGATGAATTGAATAGGTTCGTAATCGACGCTCAAGCTGAACTCAATCCAACTAGTTACCAACCCCAAGTCGATCTTCTAAATTTGATGGGAATCGGGCTCCGAAAGTCATTAAGAAATAAATCTCAATTCTCAGATCTTTATATTGATCTCTGCTGCTGCGGAATAGAAACTATCTTGGTATCTTTGGAAACAGAGCAACAAAATGAAAAACTTGAATGGATTAAAGAAGAGTTTTTGGGCTACCTAGGAAAGCAAGAGGTCTTTATTTAAATTATCTCCCGTGGATGGAAGCACCAGATTTTCTCAGCATCAGATAAATTCCCAAAAGAGCGAATATAATTGAAAAATAATGGGCCTCTGAAAGGCCTATGTATTTCTGTTTAACCCTTATAAATTCAATAATAAATCTCTCGGTACTCAAAAGTAGAAGAGCACATCCCCACATTTGCCATGGAGCTTTAAATTTCTGCTTGGCTGTATCGCTTAAAAGAAAGAGAGCGATAAGCATTGCTATAACTGATTCATAGAGTGGAGTTGGTAAAACCATAATTCCTGGAGGAGTTGGAACAACTCCATGCTCGTAAGACATACCCAGCCAAGAGGTAGTACCGATACCATAATCTCCATCCCCTGATAACTGACAGCCTAATCTTCCAATAGCGTAACCGAGAGCCAGTGTAGGCGCGACTGAATCAAAAAATTTATGCGATGATATCTGGTTCTTCTTACAGATAAATAAAACGGTAGCTAGAGCAGCAACGAATCCCCCATAAAAAGTAAATCCTGCCCCAGAAAATACGGCACCCACGAGATCGCCCTTTACAGAACTCCACTCCTCAATAAGATACCATACCCTGGCTCCGACGAGGCCAGAGAATACTCCGTAGAAAACAAATGTTTCGGCAAGCCGCCGGTCTATGCCTGCTTCAGCAAATGAATCTCCCAACCTCGCTACAGCGGCAAAAAACATAAGAGCTATCATCAAGCCGAAGCTATGCACTGGAATTGGTCCTATTTCAAAAATGGTCGGAATCATGGCCGTCCTTTTTTCAGAAGCACTCGATTCCGCCCCTCAGAGGTCGGAGAATCCCAATCTCGGGGACCCACTATCTTAAATACCGGACGATTGTCATTGAGATCTGGAATCATTAGAATTCTACCGCTGCGATCCACATAGAACGACTCAGGAACGCCCCTGACCCCGTAAGTCTTTTTAACCTCCCCTGTCTCATCAATAACTATCGGAAATGACAAACCGTACTGAGTCGCAAAAGAACTTAAGCTTTCCTTATCATCATCAACTCCGACTGCCAGGATTACAAAACCTTCATCTTTTAACCTAGAATAAAGTCTTTGGAGGGCTGGCATTTCAGAGGTACAAGGCAAACACCAAGAAGCCCAGAAATTGATGAGTACTATTTTGCCCTGATAGTCAGATAAACTGACTTCATTCCCTCTAAGATCTTTTAATTTAAAATCTGGAGCAGGCTCTCCTGGGGAGATGACACTCCTACCTGCTACACAACCCGCTAAAAAGAAAATGGTTGTGAATAGTATTATACCGTAACGCTTCATGCGCCCCAATATAAGGGATGATTGATAAGGTAGAAAGTCCTACTTAGCAGCAGCTTTGGTGCTAGTTGTCGCGTAACGACGGCGGAACTTATCTACACGTCCTTCAGCGTCTATGAGCTTCTGCTTACCTGTGAAGAATGGATGACAACCAGAGCAGATTGTAACTGATATGGTCGGTAATACAGAGCTAGTCTTAAACGAATTACCGCAAGTGCATGTAACTGTGCATGCTTGATAGTTGGGATGAATGCCTTCTTTCATATACCGGACCTAATAAATATAACGGCGGGAAATGTAACGAAATCAGGAACTTCTGTCAAATCAGATAAAATTTGCTTCATTGATTCACCGATTCAGTGTGTAATACCGCCAATTTATAATTAATTTGGGGGGTTTATGATAGTAGTTCAAACTACCTTTCCAGAGGGTCCCTTGGCTAACTCAACGGCTGAGACTTTAATAAGAGAAAAATTAGCTGCCTGCGTGCAGATATCTGCTCCAATCACATCTGTTTATGAGTGGGATGGCAAAATTCGTCACTCCAATGAGGTACAACTTAATATCAAAACCTCCAGTATAAAACTAAAAGCACTCGAAAAAAAGTTACACGAATTGCATCCGTACGAAGTACCAGAGTTCGTGATAATTCATAATTGTTCAACCTCTCAAAACTATGAACAGTGGGTTGATTCTGTTCTCTAGTTTTTATCTGAATTTCTAGTATCGACTATTATGCCGGCGCCCCCAAGGATGTCCTGATTAATATTGGGTGCCGGTTGGGGTGTTAATGTTGCAACTGGAACTGGGCCTGCAGTGGAGGTAATGATGACCCTTCTGCCACCACCTGCGTCCATTTCCTGTCCGGGTATAACTGGAGGAAGCCGCGGATCTAAAGAAGGTGCTGCAGCAGGAGCGACTTCGGCTTTTTTAACGGCTGTCGGAGCTTCTTCTGAGTAGAAATCTCCCTCTGCAATTGAACATATCATAGGCAAAGAAATCAAAAAGATGGTGAGTAGATTTTTTATATTCATATGAAGTAGATTGTACCTCATGGGCGAGATAGCGCCAACAATTATAATTGTAAATATCTCCAGCTGATATGAAGTCTAGAGTCACCAAAATAGTTATCCTCATATCAGGGCGTGGCTCAAATATGGAGAATCTAATCCGTCAGCAGGATGGGTACTCTGTTATTGGTGTAATCTCAAACAACACTCAGGCTCCTGGTCTTAAGATAGCCGAGGATTTGGGGATACCCACTTTTGCTTTTGAAAAGAGTACTAACTTAAAAGACCAGAAAGCCGAGATATATCGAAAGGTGCGTGCTCTTGCCCCAGACCTGATAGCGCTTGCGGGCTTTATGCAGATTATAAATCCTGAGTTTGTTGAGGAATACTCACAAAAGATCCTCAACATTCACCCCTCTCTTCTGCCAAAATACCCCGGACTTTATCCCCATAAAAGAGCCCTTGAGTCTGATGATAAGTACCATGGTTGTTCCGTTCATCTGGTAGATGCTGGTGTCGATACTGGATTAGTCTTGGCGCAGGCGCAGGTCATCCTCTCACCAGAGGAAACAGAACAAAGCCTTACCGACAAAGTCCTCAAGCGCGAGCATCAGCTATATCCGTGGATCTTAAAACGGATAGCATCCCGAGATATCAAAATATTAAAAACTGTTTCAAAAAAAAACCAGGCAGAGTTTTCCGATTTGGCTTATAAAGAAGCTGGTGACTTAAATTTCATTCTTCCAAATGCGAGGACAAAATGAATCAATTAAAATCTTTAACATATTGTGGTCATTCAGCAGTACTGGTGCAGGCAGGTGAAAAGATAATCGGGATAGATCCATGGTTAGATGGCAATCCACTTTGTCCAGCTAATCTCAAAAATCCAAAAAAATTAGATATAATAGTTTTAACCCATGGCCACTCAGATCATGCTGGCGATACTGCAAGACTAGCTAAAAAGTTCTCCTCAAAAATTGTAGCCACCTGGGAGCTCGCCACTCTATTTGCTGAAGAGGGCATTTCTTCAGAGCAACTTGTCCCCATGAATAAGGGTGGAACAGTCGAAATAGATGGGTTAAAGCTCTCTCTGACAAATGCTTTTCATTCTAGCTCCTTTGATTCCCCGAAAAGAGGTACCATCTATGCTGGGGAGGCTTGTGGGGCTATATTAAGTGACGGAACAAATACCTTATATCACGCCGGAGATACGGCGCTGTTTAGTGACATGACCTTAATTAAAGAGCAGTATCATCCCACAATCGCGCTTTTGCCGATCGGGGATAGATTCACTATGGGCCCCACAGAGGCAGCGCAAGCGGCAAAGCTTATCGGTGCCAAAAAAAATATTCCTATCCACTTTGGTACCTTTTCGCTCCTGACCGGTACCCCAGAGGAATTTGAATCAGCCTGTAAATCCGTTAATGTATTGGCTCAAACACTTAATCCAGGACAAGAGATCGGAATTTAAATGACTAATCAAAAAACCTTACTGGAATGGGAGGATATTTTTAAAAATTTCCTTTTAAGTCAGACCTCTGGTGATGCTGCGCATTCAGAGGATCATATTTTTAGGGTAGTTAAAAACGCCAAACTGTTAGCGCTTGAGGAATCGGCAAGCTTAGAGGTGGTCATTCCCGCTGCCTGGCTTCATGATTGCGTGACTGTACCTAAAACATCCCCTTTAAGATCACAGGCGTCTGCATTGTGCGCTGAGAAGGCTAGCCAACTTTTGTCCGATTGGAGATATCAAGCCAAACTGATACCTAGTATCGCTCACGCCATTCACGCCCATAGCTTTTCAGCTCAGATAGAGCCGCAATCAATAGAAGCAAAAGTAGTGCAAGATGCAGACCGACTGGATGCCCTGGGGGCTATCGGGCTCAGCCGTTGCCTAATGCTGGGCGGAGAGTTAAAGAAGCCCCTCTTTAATTCATCTGATCCATTTTGTGACAATAGAGAGCCGGACGATTCTCTTTATGTGATCGATCACCTCTACAAAAAGCTTTTTAAGCTAGCGGGAATGATGCAAACCAACGCTGGGAGAAGAGAGGCTCAACGCCGAACCGAAGTGCTGAAGAGATTTACCACTGATTTAAAAATCGAATTATCCTAAAAGCACCTTTTGATTTTGACCTTAGTAACCTATTATTTGCATCAATCATGAAAAATAAGAACCCTGTCATAACACTTCTAGGATCAAACTCTGGCAACAACGCGGGTGACGCCGCCATTCTTGCAGCTATTCTTGACATTCTATCTGAGATTCTTCCAAGAGCTGAATTTCTTGTTCCCACCACCAAACCATCTTTTGTTAATGAGAATTACGGCCAAAAATTTAATGTAAAGGGAATTAATGTAATGCCTTGGACAGGCAGTCTTCGGCTTCTGGGAATACCGACGATTAAGGCCCTTAAAAGAAGTGATTGTGCTTTAATTTGTGATGGAATTATTTTTGATAAAAAGCTACTAAATCCCGCTTTTAACTTCCTTATCACGCTATTCTTTCTGATACCTTTTGCAAAAATATTTAACTGCAAATTAGTTTGTTACTCTACTGGGATCGGCCCATTCAACACCAAATTAGGTCGATTCATGGCTCGGATTCTTATAAACTCTTGTGATCTAATAATGATGCGAGAGCGGGATTCCCAAAGGCTCTGCGAAGAAATCGGGGTCACAAAAGAGGTGATTCTCACAGGAGATGCGGCTTTCATAAACAAAGTATCCGACGACTCTCGCCTGGAGGAGGTTGTGAAAGCCGAAAAGATCAATCTTCAGTCTCCTTTATTCGGTATTAATATAACCAGCTACATTGATCAGTGGCTTGAAAAAGAAAATCGGGTTCGTTCGAAAGAGGAATTTATTGCCCTACTGGCTCGGTCAATAAACCGGGCCAAATCAGCGGTTCCTGGGGGATTTATGCCCATAATATTCTCAACCCACCCGATGGATCTCTCCTGTGCCGAAGATTTGGCTAGAGATGTAAATGGTAGAGTTGTGAGCAACACCAAATATCTTAGCCATGATCTCATGGCGGTTATGAAGCGATGCTCCTTATTTATGGGGATGAGATTCCATAGCTTGATATTAGCTTCGGCGGTAGAAAGTCCGATTATCGGCTTGGTCTACGCTCCAAAGGTAAGAAGCTACATGCGGCTCTTAGAAAGTGAGGACCTAAGCCTAGAGATGGGTCGGCTATCTGAGGATATCCTGGTCGATACAATTGTTGCCGCCTGGGAAAATAGAGCAGAATTAAGAACCCGCCAAAAAAGGCATGTCGATGAGCTAAAGAATGGAGCACGAAATGCTGCAACTCTTCTGTGCGATCGGTTCTTTTCTCCAAAAATTGGATTCTAAAAGTTTAGCTAACTTAGATTTTATTGTTTGCTCACGAGCGCCACAGATTGTGCCAGAGCACCCTCTTTCCTGCCAACATAACCCAAGCCCTCAGCCGTGGTAGCTTTAATCCCTATAGCATCTACAGGAATCTCCAGAATTTTACTGATATTCTCCTTCATTTTTGGAATATAAGGACCTATCTTCGGACTCTCTAGCAATACCGAGGAGTCAATATTAACTACCTTCCAACCAGCTACCTTCAACTTAACCCATATTCGTGAGAGTAGGTCTAAGCTTGAGGCGTCCTTCCAGGTTTGATCGGTATTAGGAAACTGGCTGCCGATATCACCCTGACCACAGGCTCCCAAGATGGCATCGATTACGGCATGTAGGAGCACATCGGCATCCGAGTGCCCCAGCAACCCGACCTCGCTAGGAATCTCAACACCTCCAAGTATTAACTTTCTCCCCTTCACTAATTCGTGAACGTCTATTCCCTGCCCGATTCTTATATTCATTGGTTAAAACTCAAAAGCATGTTCTCGGGATGCACCTCGCCGGCCATCTCCACAAATCCGTACTCACCTAAGTCCTTCATGATTATGCTCATAGCAATCACTCTTGGGACATATTCAGCTGTTTGGCGACGTAGATGCCCACCTCTGGCAAGTTGCCAAAAGTCCCGACTCTTCCCCTGCTTAATGGCGCGCCTTAATGAACCACTGCCAGCATTATAGGCAGCCAAAGCTAAATACCAATCATTAAACTCATCATAGAGATCTCCCAGATGTCGAGCTGCAGCCCAACTTGATTTAACTGGATCCCTTCTTTCATCTCTCAAGAAGTTGATTGTTAAATCATAGCTTCGACCGGTGGGCTTCATGAACTGCCATATACCCGCTGCGCCGCTGCGACTAACAGCGTTCGGATTAAACTTACTCTCAACAGCCCCCACATTAATCAGCTCAAGGGGAAGGCCCTCTCGCCTAAAAAGCTCTCTTATCTCAGCTAAATAAACCTGGCGATTGTTATAGGACTTAATTACAAACTTCCTGTCCCTATCAGAATAATACTCAAGATGCCGGGTAACCTCAGGAGTTAACGCCATCTGGAATCGAGGATATTCCTTTTTAACAGTTGATTGGTTGTGATACGCGGTCTCTACGAAATCAGAGAAATCTAGACCCCTACCACCAGGAGCAAAAAAACTAGACCGCTGGGGAGCAAGGATACCGCCACAACCAGATAGAAACAGGCTTGCAGAAATTGCAAACAGCATAAACATCGCTGGCCCTCTGTGGTTTAAGCAGATTATAGTTTGCCTATTGCCAGCCACTTGCGTCTTAGTTAAATTAGCTTAAAGTAAATATTTTCTCTCGGACGGGAAGCATAAAATGAACCTTATCCGATGAAAATACCTGTTCCCCTTTTTTGGATCCTGCCTCGGTGATAGTTAGCCTCGGGATCCCCTATAAGAGATATGGGGAGCAGATTAGCAAAACAGGGTTATGTATATGGCACACTCTTCTGGCGCTGCGATGGCGATAATGGCCGTAATAATTTCTGGCTGCAGCTTCTCTAATAACTCCCCCTCCTGGTTTTCAGTGGCTAAGGCAGGCAAGAACGAGGTCTCTTTTCTGGACTCTGGTTCTATCTCTATTTCAAGACCAGTTCCTCAACTAGATAGCGAGCCCGCTAGGGTTATGGCTTTTATGCCGGTGCTGCCAAAAATACCGGAGCTAGCGAATGCAGATACGACGGACCGACGTTTGTCAGTACTGATTAACCTTGAGTCAAAAACAATCCGAGTAAATCGAGGCTCAGAAAATTTGGTTGAGTCTGAGATGGTTAGCTCCGAAGGGCTAGTGAGAGGCGATTTTGTGGTCACCCTAAAGCAGACTTCCCCAGTATGGTATGCACCAGAGGACTATTTTCTTATGAGAGGCCAAGAGGCGCCTGAGGACGGCAGCTCAGAGAGGTACCGAAAGGGAGCTTTGGGTAGCCATGCTATTTTTCTGAGCGATGGGGTCATCATTCACTCTTCCCCAATTCCAGATCCTCTAATTAATGGGCTACAAATTCCCGGCGATAAAATAGCTAGCATATACAGCATCTTAGAGCCCGGGATGAGGGTAACTGTCCAGTAGTCCTTGCCTCTTCTTTAATTATCTAAGGGCCTTAGTAATTAACTAGTTTCTCAGATAATTGATTCAGTTTAGAAATGTAGGCAAAATACGAGTTAACAATTTATCTCGGTAGAGGGTTATGAAGTTTGAGTCGTTATCCGGTGGCATCGTAAAAAGAAAAGAGCGTCGCGTCCAAGGTTTATTCATAGATGGAACCGGCCTTGATAGAGCAACAAGGCGCCTCAAGAAGAAGGTCGACCTCACCAGGTTGGTCAGAGGTGTGACATCAGGCATCAACCCAGTCGTAGCAAGATATTATACAGTAATCCCATACGAAGATGATTCTAGGCAGCGAGCTTTCTTGGATGCCGTTCACAAGGCTGGTCTGCAGGTAATTGTTAAAAGACTTCCTCCAAAAGGTATAACCCGTCAGGTAAGCGTAGATACCGAGATGGCAGCGGATATAGTAGCCTTTGCTCTAGGTCATACAAGATTCAGTAACTTAAGCGCTTACGATCCTAATGAATTCCAACCACAGGGCAGTGCTCTTCCTTCGGCCATGCCATTTATGGAACAGCGGGAGCAAGCAAAGAAAAAAGAGATCCCAGAGTCACCTGAAAAAGAAACCTCGAATGGTCCAGAGACGATACAGCGACTAGTTACTGTAGTTTGCCCAAGCCGCGATATATCTTATTCTATATCTCTAGCTAAAGAGCTAGGGGTTGATACTGCAACCGCAGACTTTGGTAAATTTACCGGTGGGGACATACTTAAATCAGCTGCTAAGTGGATCGATCTATCTGATTCAGAAACTATCTGGCGGGATTAAGTTTTGACTAAATCATTGCCTTTGCTCCCCCAGAAAATGTAGATTCTGGGGGTATGTCGTCCTCATATACTGGAACCAGAAAATTGCGCCCTCTTCAAACAGAAGCTCCTGCTCCTGGTATGCGCGTTCCTCCACATTCTCAAGACGCTGAAGAAGCAGTTCTGGGTGGAGTGCTCCTGGATAATGATTCAATAAACGCCGCATTAGAAATTATTCACTCAGAAGATTTTTACCGAGCCGCTCATAAAACAGTCTTCCAGGCTATGACCGATCTGATTGAAAAGCGTGAGCCCATCGATATCGTAACTCTGAGTACTCAACTAAAAAGCTCAAACGCATTAGACGATATTGGTGGCATTGAGTACCTTTCTCGACTTAACTCTGCAGTGCCCACCTCTGCAAACGTTGGGTACTATGCCCGAATAATCAAAGAAGCCAGCATTAGAAGAAAGCTGATTCACGAGGCCTCTGAAATAATCTCATCTGCATATCAAGATGAAAAAGAGATAGAGGATTTTCTGGACGGTGTGGAGCAGAGAATTTTCAGCGTTTCTGACTACCGTATAGCTCCAGCGTTTCACAAAGTCGGAGATATCGTAAAAGACTCGATAAAGCACGTAGAAAAGCTTTATGATCGCAAGGAATTGGTTACCGGTGTCAGCAGCGGTCTAAAAGATTTTGATAAGATGACAGCCGGATTCCAATCCTCAGACCTAGTAATCCTGGCAGCCCGTCCCTCTATGGGTAAAACATCCCTGGCAATGGGAATGGCACAACACGTTGGTACCCATGAGAATAAAGCTGTAGCAGTCTTCTCGCTCGAAATGAGCAAAGAACAGTTGGTTCTCCGTATGCTTTGCAGTGAAGCTAGAGTCGATGGATCACGGGTTAGGACTGGTCACCTCGGAGAGAGAGATTTCCCACGCATAGTTGAGGCTGCTAGTAAGATAGCAGAGGCTCCTATATTTATCGACGATACCCCTGCCCTGACCATCTCGGAGATGCGAGCCAAGAGTCGTCGTCTCCATAGAGAGCATCGCTTGTCGTTAATCGTTGTAGACTACCTTCAATTAATGCGAAGTCCGACCTACGCATCCACCAGCCGGGAGCAGGAAATTTCGGACATCAGTAGGTCTCTCAAAGCTTTGGCTAAAGAGTTGAATGTGCCGGTAATTGCCCTGTCTCAGCTCAATCGTTCCGTTGAATCGCGCACAGATAAACGTCCGATGATGTCAGACTTAAGAGAATCAGGTGCCATCGAACAAGATGCCGACGTTATCTGCTTTATTTATAGAGATGACTTTTATAATAAGGATTCTCCGGATAAAAATATCGCCGAAATTATTATCGCTAAGCAGAGAAATGGTCCGATAGGTGCCGTGCAGGTGGCATTTGCTCCTGAGTGCACCAGATTTGACGACCTTGTGATTAGAGATGAATCTGCTTTTGATTCAGCGGCAGCAGAGGAACCCTCTTTTGAGTTCCCTGATCCAAGACCTGAGGGCGGAGACGACGTTCTTTAGGGTGAGAATTGAAATCAGATCTAACCGCAAGAGTTATAGTTACCCTGATACTTCTGGCGAGTTACCTTCTATTTAAGGCCTCAGTCTTACACATTCCGATACTTTTCTACGATGATGGAGAGATGATTTATCATGCCCTAGCTATTTCAAAGGGACACATTCCATACATAGACACTCATACCCATCATTTTTTGGGCTACACTATTCCAACAATAATATTTGGCTCTATATTTGGTTACAGCACAGATCTTCTGCGTCATATGGGAACGGTCTTTCAAGTATGTTCGGGTCTTGGTTTGTTCATCCTACTAGACCGACACCTCTCCAGAGGTTGGGCTCTTTTTGCGGCTCTTCTCTATATTTCAGCGAGGGAACCCTGGGTAAATGGCTTCCCCCTACAATACGAGCTTAACTTAATAATCATCATAATTTTTATCCTATTAGATTCTGGACAGAAGAGAGACCTGCTTTTGGCAACTCTTCTCTCAGGTCTCGCCTTTACCTTCGATCAAAGGGCATTGGCTTTGGCGACACTTCCCCTGGTCGGCATGGTGACATCTGCCCGAGATAAACGGGCTTTTCTGCAGTTTGGAGCCGCCTGGGCGATATTTCCCTTATTAGCTCTCTCTTACCTATGGCTTAACGGAGCCCTAGTAGCCTGGTGGGAGCAAACATTCATATTTCCGGCCAAACACAGAGTCGGAAGCCTTTCTTTGTGGGAATCTTTGATTCAAGGCCTCACCTTACACCGATATCTATTCACCCAGACACCATGGTTAGCAGCTCTGGCATTCGTTGGATTTTCTGTTCTTATATCTCACCCCCTCAAGAATACCTTCTCCGTGCCACTTCGCCGGGCGCTTTTAGTAGCACCGTTGATTTTGTTCGCGATGGCTGCCGTGGGGGGCCGTGATTATGATTACTACACAATCACCTGGTTGCCTTACTTAGCCATCCTCGCTGGGATATTCTTTAAATATGCAGTTCAGTCCTCTGCAATAATTCAGGGAGCTTCAGCGCTAATAGTGGTATGCGGTTTGATGGAACCGTTTTATCATGGGGTAAATCTGATTCGGACTGGGTACTTCGATAAATATCAAAGTGATGGCAGCGTTGAAGTTGCGGCTTTTCTGAAGAAAGAGATGTCTCAGGATGATTCCTTATTTATTTGGGGCTATCGGCTAGATTTATACGTTAGACTAGGTCGGACCTCACCATTTCCAGATTCAACTCTTCTCTTTATCAATCCCGATTGGGTAATAGAGGGTCCGTTACGATGGCGTCACATTGCGCCTAAATTTGAGTATGAATTTATAGAAAGAATGATCTCAGCCCCTCCCTCATTCCTGATAAAATTTACTCGTGCGCCTAATTTGCCGAGAGGATCGCCTGCCAACTCCTTTGTGGAAAAAAGTTTACTTGAAAGATACAAAAAGGTTTTTGAAATCGAGCGAGAAGATTACCTGGGCGGAAAGCCAAGATTTGAAGTGTATCGATTGATAAAATAATTTATTAACGCCCGCGATAAGGACGGAATCCGGAGACCCGGCTTCTGGTAATAAATATTCGATTTCTATTTGTTGGCCCTAAAACAGAACGATTAAACCTACTTCGGACCCCGAAATTTCCTCTATTCAGCACAGTGGTAATTTTTCTATTTCCATTTCTTACACCAGAGAGATGATAGTTCCGACCCTGAAATCTATGACCTGAGGATCTCCTCATGTTAAGGCTTCTATTGTTATCCCTAAATCCGAAGAATGAGCGGAAGTAAGAGGAAAGAGCCGACCTTTTTGTAGAGGTCCAAACACTTTGGGCCTCGGCCTTTGGAGCTGTAAAAGCTAGGATTATGGCTAAGATTATGGCTCTTTTCATGGCCAAGAGTTTACCAAATGGGCGGCTCCTAATCAAACACCCTTGGCAAAGTTATTATGATGCCAAATACCTAGAATCATTATCCCCCAAAGCTCAAAACCATAGTTACCGCCACCTCTTAGATGCTTCTGATATAGGGCCGCCACGGCTTTAGAATTAAGTACTCCGGAGGTCTTAAAATATTCGGTGTTAATAAGATCCTCAAAAAAAGGTCTCAGTCTTCCACGGAACCAAGCATGCACTGGGATGCTGAATCCCTGCTTTCTCGGGGGCAGATAAGAATCCCCTATTCGCTCACCAAACAGATCTTTTAATATTCGCTTTTTTATAAACAACTCCGGATTTTTAACAGCACCAATCCGAGAGAAACCAACTATACTTGGATCTAAATATACCGGACGAACTTCAAGACCATGGGCCATACTCATCCGATCCATCTTAGCCAATATATCGTTCGGTAGATATGTTAATTGATCAGCCTTCATCAGATCTGACTGACGAACATTACCTCTGACTAAGAATTTATCGGCGAGCTTCTGAAATGTTTCATCGGCATACTTGCTGTATCTATCACCCAATAATTCCATCTTGGCGACTGCCCTATGCATACCATTCCAGGCAAAATGGGCGGCGGCTGGGGACAGATCAAGATTTCTTAAAAATCGATTGAGCTTTTCTTGCCATGACACCTTTGAGTTTGAGGCAGGCAGAAGATATGGAAGATTGGCTAATTTGGATAAAAGCTTGCCCAACTCCCTTGGCAATCGAGATGCCAACTCGGTTGCATTATATGTTAAATATCCGCCGAATAATTCATCTCCGCCATCCCCGCTTAGAACTACTTTGACTTCCTGCGCGGTGGCCTGACTGAGAAGATACACTGGCAAAGCTGAGGAATCAGCAAGAGGTTCATCGCCATGAAAGGCCAATTTATCTATGATCGAGGGAAGATCGATCTTCTCAATATCAATTTCGACTACTTTACTCTCAAGCCCCAGTCGTTTAGCAATCGCAAGACTGGCCTTTACCTCACTAAATGTCGGCTCTTTAAAATCGGCACAATAAGCCTTGATATTATCCCCCTCCTCAGCGGCATAGGAGGCTACCAAAGCACTATCTAGACCGCCTGACAGAAATATCCCCAACGGCACATCACTTCGTAACCGCAATCTCACGCTCTGTCTTAACAAATTCGTCAGATCGGAAGTATCGAAATTTCCAACTTCCTCAATCGTTCTGAAGGAATGTTCTGATACCTTTCCATTGGCAACTCTTAGATAGTGTCCCGGTGTAAGCTTGAGTACTCCCGCGATTGCCGACTCTCTGCCTGGAATGTAGTTAAGGGCTAAAAATTCAGAGAGAGCTTGGCCCGACAATTCTACTGATTCACCCAAGGATCTCTTGGCATAAACAAGACTTTTTACCTCAGAGGCAAATGCTAAATAATTATTATTTACTGAGTAATAAAGGGGTTTTTCTCCAACTATATCTCTAACTAAGAATAAATCCCTCCGTGAAAGATCATAAAGAGCAAATGCAAACTGTCCATTAAGTTTTTTGAATGCCTCCACCCCCCATCGACGATATAACTCTAGGATGACCTCTGTATCACTATTTGTTGTAAACCTATGACCAATCGATTGAAGATCTTTTTTTAGCTCAAGGTAGTTATAAATCTCACCATTAAAAGTTATTAAAAGGTTTTTATCATGCGACCATAGAGGTTGGGCCCCACCAGCTAAGTCGATAATACTTAATCTCCGATGCCCAAAAATTAAGTTATGACATGATTCTAAACCAAAGCCATCAGGGCCCCTGTGGCTTAAAAGATCCGTCATTTGGGACACAATCGCACTATCTCGGATATCTCCATCGAAACGATAAAGACCGGCGATACCACACATAGTTCACTATCCGTGGATATTTCTAACTGAATAGATACTCTTCTGACTGGTGTGATGATAAATTCGCATCAGAATCTCGGCCAGAATTCCTACCACCAAGAACTGAAACCCTACCGTCATCATGAACACAGAGAACAGTAGCAGAGCACTATGCTCCCAGACCGCACCTATAATTCCCACGCACCACAGAATCATGAGGGCAGCAGAAATTAGAAATCCTGTACCGAAAAATAAAAAGAATAATCTACCAAAAGCCCTGATCGGTTTTGTAAGATGATGCGTAAAAAAGCTCAGAAAAAATATATCTTCAAAAACTCCGAAAGTACGTGACAAAGAGTACTTTGAGTAGCCGTGAGTACGAGGATGCACAGAGATCGGAATCTCAGCGATACGCGCCCCTTCTTTCGCCGCCAGAACTGGTATGAAACGGTGCAGCTCTCCAAACAGCTCGATCCGTTTTAGTAAAGCACTTCGATAAGCTTTATACGTAGAGCCAAAATCCTTGACGTTTACGCCACTTACCCATCTCATCAGAGTGTTAGCAAATTTGGAGGGAAGTCTCCTAAAAACAGCGTTGTCTGTACGGACTTCTCTCCAGCCACTAACAACGTCGAATCCTTCCTTTATCTTCTCCAAGAACCTTGGAATATCCGCAGGGTCGTGCTGAAGATCTCCATCCATTGTGATGATTATATCGCCTTTAGCTTGATCGATTCCCGCCGCTATTGCAGCAGTCTGACCATGCTTCCTAGACAACTCTACAATTTTTAATTCAGGAATTTTTTTTCTAAGCTCCAAAAGTCGTGTTAGGGTCTGATCTAAACTGCCATCATCGATGAAAATAATTTCAAAATCATCTTTGATATCACTTAAAACTTTAAATAGCTGCTCAGCAAGGATTGGTGCTGCATCCTCCTCATTGTGAAGTGGCACAACAACAGAGATCATCGTCTCTACCTAAAAAGATTATATTTTATGATGCAATAAATGGCCCTAAACCCGTCCTTCCAGCCTATCTTTTTGCCTTCGGCATAAGTTCTGCCGTAATAGGAGATTCCGACCTCATATATTGCGATATCCTTCTTTTTGGCCACCTTAGCGGTAATTTCAGGCTCAAATCCGAATCTATTCTCTTCTATCTCAATGCTCTGAATGATCTCTCTTCTAAAGAGCTTATAGCATGTCTCCATATCTGTGAGATTGAGATTGGTAAACATGTTCGACATCAAAGTGAGCATCTTATTACCGATCATATGCCAGAAATAGACTACTCTGTGGGCACCTCCGCCCATAAAACGAGAACCAAAGACAACATCGGCTCTACCTTTTAGAACTGGCTCCATTAATACTGGATACTCTTGAGGATCGTACTCAAGGTCAGCATCCTGTATGATCACCAAATCACCAGTGGCGTGTTTGATACCTGTTCTTAGCGCTGCACCCTTGCCTTGATTAAAATCATGATAAACTACCTTATCGACACTTGATGCCAATTCATTCTTTAACAGATCTCTTGTGCCATCCCGAGAATAGTCATCTACTATAATTATCTCTTTATCTTTGACGGGACTGGCTTTAACTGCGTCTATGATATTTTTGATTGTGTTACGCTCGTTGTAACAAGGAATGACTATTGATAGTTTCACGGTAGACCTTTTGAAAATACCCAGGAATACAAGATTAAAAATCCTGGGGGTTTATACCAAGATTAAAAAAAAGGAGCTACCCTCTCCAATTGGCTTAAATTAATCCCATTCTAACTGCCAATATCCAATATACGGCTCCTGCTAAAAGTGAAGTCGCAGGAAGTGTAAATATCCACGCTAAAATAATCTTCTGACCAACTATCCACCTTACGCTACTCAATCCCTTACTAGCGCCAACTCCCATGATTCCGCCAGTGATGGTGTGAGTCGTGCTTACTGGAACACCCAGCGCAGCGGCTCCGGTCAGCACTATTCCAGCGGCTGTCTCAGCAGCAAATCCATCTATCGGGCGTAATTTAGAAAGGCTAACGCCCAACGTGCGTATAACCTTCCATCCTCCCACAGCTGTACCCAAGGCTATCATCAATCCGCAAGACAGCTTGACCCACAACTCTGGATCAACCTCTCCATTTGGGCCAACAGCCTGAACCTTTCCAGCAATCAAAGCCATGGTAATTATACCCATCACTTTTTGAGCGTCGTTTAGACCATGAGTAAATGACATAAAACCCGCCGACACAATTTGAAGGAAGGAAAACAACTTAGAAACGAACACTGGTCGGGAGTTTTTAAAAATCTGAATAAGAATCAAGATAGTCCCACAACCAACTAATCCTCCCAGAAGTGGCGACAGGAGCATTGCTACTAATATTTTTATGATTCCACTGCCAATCAAAACTTTCACACCAGCAGCAGCAACCGAAGCCCCCACTAGTCCTCCCACCAAAGAGTGAGAACCACTAATCGGCATACCAATTAAGGTCATCCAAGCAGCCCAAATAATAGCGCCTATCATCGCTGACAAAACAACCAAAATTACCATCTCAGGCTGCAAAAATCCCTCTCCCGTTCGCACTAGACCTGTGACTATTGTTTTTGCCACAGCCGTACCCGCCATCGCTCCGACCATATTTAGAACCGAGGCGAGCGCTAAAGCCTTCAGTGGGGTTAGAACCCTAGTGGAGACTACAGTGGCGATGGCGTTAGCGGAGTCATTCCAGCCATTCACAAAATCAAATAGAAGAGCTGCGGCCACCACCGCAAGCAGAATCGGTGAAAGCGATAAAATCTCTTCAATCATATTTTAAGCCGACTTTAAGGCAACCATTTCAAATACATTCCCGACAGATTGGCAGGCGTCCAGAGCTTGCTCCAAATCATCACACAGAAGCTTCCATTTCTGTATGGTGACCGCATCCTGGGTATCATTAAAAAGACTAGCCAATGCATTGTTATAAGCAGAATCCCCCTGACTCTCTAAGTCATATATCTTGTGAGTAAGAGGAGAAATTCTTTGACGACCTTTTACATCTTTAAGGTGCTCAGTTGCATCAACCAAAATCTTTGTAGCCTGCACCAGTAGCTTTGCCTGGGTTAGATACTGCTCTATCGGCTTATCGATCTTAAGGAGCACGTAAAGATTTGCAGCATCATCTATGGCGTCCAGTACATCATCCATAGAACTAGCGATAGCGTGGATATCTTCCCTATCAAGAGGCGTAACAAAAGACCGTACCAACATTCGTTGCAGCTCCCTGGTTATCTTGTCTCCTTTATGTTCTATCTCTCGAATAGCACCTGCTATCTCTTGGTGGCGGTCTTTGCTTTGACACAGTTCAAGCATTAATTCTGCCCCCCGATGAATATTTTCTGCTGCTTGACTGAAAAGATTGAAGAAGTGTTCGTTTTTAGAGAGACCGAATACCATAAAAGCAATCCCTGCATTAAAGGTGAATTAACGATTTCCCCGTTTTAGTT